>ENA-UONZ01000277-UONZ01000277.1-human-gut-metagenome-genome-assembly--contig:-C93old-NODE-277-length-90061-cov-6.183599_pt1 | contig 90061 bp, 87 predicted proteins | sample MGYA00242468_ERZ724015 | MGnify/ENA metagenome assembly ERZ724015
TTTGTTCAAACACATGTTCGCAACTATACCAAAAAATAAAAGCAGCTGGGACATGCCCAGCTGCTTGTTGTTAATACGGTAAAGAATCCTGAATAAGTTTTGCAAACGAGGACTCATCATCCGTTGCCTGTTCAGGTACAGTGAAGCCTTCTTCTGCTTTCTCAAAATCCCTCATTGGATCATGGGAGGTCTGCATAGGAGCGGATACTGCCTCTGCTGCCGTGGGGGCAGGTGCAGTGGTATTTTCATTGGGAACCGTGGCTTCTCGCGTAGCCTGATTTTTTGTATCATTCTTGGGCGGTTCTGGGATGTTGCTATAGGTGAACGGGACAATAACAAAAGACCAGTCATTGTATACCGTTACCACGCCATCCTTTTCCACCTTGCGTGGCTTCTGCGGGCGGATATTGAACTCGCATTCGAAACGATGTCCTTTTTCAACGTCCCGGCAGATGTGTTCTGCGGTCGAACCAAAAGCCGTCAGTTCGTAGAACATTGGCTCCGGCACAATTTTGGTGCCATCTTTACCAGCATACGGCGGCAGATTGACTGCTAACGATACTGTGCAAAAGCTCTTGCCGCTGGTTCCGTTATTCATGACGGGTTTCTTGGTCACATGACCAGATATATAACCTCTTGCTTTCTGAACAAACTGTAACATGTAATAACCTCTTTCTTTTTTGGAATGAATGACTTATTGATGACTTACTTGTTAATTGTGGGTTAACACCTCCAAATGTAAAATATATAATAAAAAACCCATACACTCGTAAAAGGAGTATATGGGTAGAAAGCGAAAAGTAAAAACAGCGCTTGTGCGCAGAAAGGGACAAAATAACAAAGAGACTTTATGTGTCTATTATAATAAGTCTACGTTGATAAGTCAATAGCCAAAACGCAAATAAAGGTTGCACGAAAAATCAATTAGTGATATAATAAACCCATGAAGATGCTCTGTCTCAAGAGCAGATATCCGTGGAAAGGAGAACGTAGTGGACAGTATTTTGTGTAAAGAATGTAAGGAATGCTTATTTATCAATGCTTTACAACTTATAATACAGTCCTCTACTAAATATAAGAAATGGAAGATAAGAAGAAGTCAAGGTTTATCTCTGTGTTGTTATTCCTGAAGAGGAATTTTGGGTTATATGGCGGTATGTTGATCGTTATCATCCTATTTGGATTTATACTCATGGCGGAAGTTGTTCCATCCGCTTCTATGGAACCTAATTATTCGGCGGGCAGTTTTTGCATCGGCTTACGTTTAGGAGATAAGAGCACTCTGGATCGAGGAACACCGATTTTCTTCAGGCATGAAGATGTGATCATGTTCAAAAGAGTTATTGGCCTGCCAGGTGAGACGGTATCTCTGAAAGATGGGCATGTGTATGTCAATGATGAACTCCTTGATGAAACTGAGTACCTTGCAGACGACGTAATGACCTATCCCCGGACCGATGAATCTGTATTCACCGTCCCTGAAGGCACATATTTTGTAATGGGTGATAATCGCGGAGATAGTGCAGATTCTCGAGCCTGGGAATATTCTTATGTTCAAACTGAGGATATAAAGGCTACATATCTTTTCGGTTTCAAAATTCCCTTCTGGAATAAACTAATAGGCGAATAATCCAATAGCAAAGGCCGCCACACTCTTGTGGCGGCCTTTGTATACCATTTATCCCGAATAAGGCTTCCGTTGCATTGGGTTTTGCGCTCAAAGCAAAACTTCCATGTAACGAAGAACTTTGGGCTTTACCCGTAGCTGTTCTGCGTACTGTATCAGTTTGCGGAGATCCTTGTTTTTGGATGCAGCATAGCGTTTCATGGCATACCCGACAATCTGAATATCATTACCACTACCGCGCAGTATGTCACACAGGGTCCGTTCCAGGTCGTAAATACGGATTGGGTTACCGGATGGAGACTTGATTTCGGTTTGGCCAAAATAGTAATTCTCTGGAACCACACGCTTAATAACCACATCCTCTTTCTTTAAAGACGAGGCATTGTATCCCTTGGGGAAGGTCATTGTATATTTTGCCGGGGTACGGTCCGAATAGCCCAGCAGATACAGTGCTGTATCGTGTGAGTAAATTCCTCGTCCATACTTGAGCTGCAATAGGTAGAAATCATCTTCCCATGCGTTGTTCTGCACATACAGACCACGGCTGAAACGATACAACTCACCACTCACAACCAGTTCCTGCAAAATACTGCGATGCAGCCCTGCGGCGGACACCTGAGCTGCGGTGACGGTACCGTCTTTCGATGCTTCCAGCAGTGATTGTATTTTCTCTTTCGCGTCCATACCGTTCCCCCCGTCCCTGTTGACGCTCACACATTATATTATATAGAAATAATGTGTGAGCGTCAACTGACAGAGTGCTATCCTGCAGCAATTCCAAGGTCCCTTCAAACCCAAGAGCAGAAAAGGTCGCCACAAAAATAGTGGCGACCTTTTGTAATACTCATACCGAAACACTTTTTCCGTAACGGACATAGATCAGAGTCTTATCGGCAATCGGGGTCTCCTCGTAGATTGCTCGAAGTGCATACGCATAAGTATCAAGCTGTGTCTTATAGTGCGCGGATTTTTCTGCTTTCATATCATCAGAATCCAGATAGTCTGTCTTGAAGTCAATAATATGAATACCATCCGCATCGACATAGAACAGGTCGATAATGCCTTGCAAGAGGACATCATCATCGGAGGCTTCTTCCCCGAATACTTCATTACCAGGAGCCAGGACGGAGAAACGATATTCGCGATGGAGCTGATCGGCGGGCACAAGTGCCAACTCCTTGCCAACCTTGGATGTGAACAGAGTTTTTAACGCCGGAACCAGTACAGCATCCGCTTCATCAACAGACAGGAACTTGCCAGACTTGAGGCGAATAATTTCCTGCTGGATGCCGTCACTCTCGTTGATGCACTTCTGGAAGTCTGCATACTGCAAGAACTTATGGGTGGCAGTTCCCTTCTCTGCGGCCGAGAAACCTTTCTTCTTGGCGAAGTTGGGGCGGCGGATTGTGACGGTCCTCTTCACCATGCTCAACGTCGAAGCAGCGGCCGCTGCCGGGGTATGAATGGCCTTCTGGTATTTGTATTCGAATGCCAGATCATTGCGGATCTTCGTAGAGTCAAGGTAGTCAAATTCTTCAACCGGAAGAGAAACATCGTCTTCAGACATCATAGAACTCTCCGTGATTTCCGACATGGTTAAAGTCTTGCTGTGCAGCTCTCGTGCATTGATGACCTTGATATTCCAAGGATATTTGCCAGCGTGATACTCTGTGGTATCAAGGCCGGTCAGTGCACGGAGGCATTTTGCTTCCGGACGGAGCAGCGAGGAGAGAATAATCCACTCACCCGGCGTGTTGACGCTCTGAGAAACAGATGTAGGGAGAGGATACTCTACGTCAGAGAGAAGGCGCTGCATCGTACGAGTCAGCTTATCGCAGTACGTCATGACCAGACGCTGCTTTGCACGGGTCATAGCTACATACAGGACACGCAGCTCTTCCGATTTTGTCTCAACCAAAATGCTATTGGCAATAGCGGTTCTGGCGATGGTCGGGTGACGATAGCCTTTATCCTTTTCTACCAGCTGTACACCAACGCCGAGAGTCGGATGCAGGAGCGTGGTGCTCTTGACGTCACTGGTATTAAACCGACGAGACAAATCAGTAAGGAATACGATAGGAAACTCAAGTCCCTTGCTGGCGTGGATAGACATGATAGTCACAGCTTCGTCTTCCAGAACGCAAGCAGATGCCTGTGGAAGTTCTTCGCCTTGGTCAATAAGAGACTCGATATGGCATAGGAAACCAAAGAGGCCCCTTGCACCGCCCATCTCAAACGAGCTGATCATTTCGCCAAACTTACGGACGTTGGCCATGCGCTGTTCGCCGTTACTAAGAGAACCAAAGACATCCTCTGCATCAGTCTCGAAAAGCAGCTCTGTGAACAGATCGCTCAATTTGCTGTACGGAGTCATGCTGCGAAGTCGTGCCAGCTGGGCAAGAAACATCTTGCTCTTGTCATTGTCAGCCAGACCGGGCGTAGCCGCGTACTCTACCAGAGCGTCGTAGAAACAGGAAGTCTCTTTCTGGTTAATGCGAATATCCGCCAATTCATCAGCGGTAAAGCCAACCAGCGGCGAGGCCATAACAGAAATAAGCGGAATGTCCTGCACCGGACTGTCAATGATCTGAAGGTAAGCGTACAGCGTCTGAATCTCGGTGGTGTCCATGATGGACTTGTTGCGAGACGACTTGCTTGCAATACCAAGGTCGGTCAGAGCCTTGACGTAATGCGGCGCAGAGTTTTTGGTAGAACGCATCAGAACAACGATATCGTTTGCGGTGATCGGTCGCATCTCATGCGTATCTTCGTCCATGATCGTGTCTTCACGAAGCATTTTCTGAATGCGCTGAGCAACATACTTTGCTTCGATATCGATCTTGGCCGCACTGCCGGACTCCGCAGCGTCATCGTCAGAGGTGCTCTCTCCTGCGATATCTTCCATGTTGATCGCTACGAGTTCTACTGCGTTGCGAGAGATCTCTTCATCCTCTGGGAAATCGGTTCGGCCGGCAGCCAGTGCTTCCTCTTCGTTGTAGTTGATACCGCCAACTACCGGGCTCATGCAGCTATGCATGACGTCATTGGTTGCTTCGAGGATTTCAGGGCGAGAACGAAAGTTCTGGCTGAGAAGAACCTTGCGCGGCTCCCCTTCTCTTGCCTCTGTGTAATCCTTGTAGGCGTTGTAATGCGACAGGAAGATAGACGGGTCGGCCAGACGGAAACGGTAAATGCTCTGCTTAACATCGCCTACCATGAAGCGGTTGCTGCCGGTGCTGATTGCTTCAAAGATAGTTTCCTGTACACCGTTGCTGTCCTGATACTCATCGACCATAATTTCGCAATAGTTCTTGCTGATATCGGCAGCAACTTCTGTACGTTCGTGGGTCTTCGGGTCAAGCAGTAGATGAATGGTCATATGCTCCAGATCGGAGAAGTCAACAACGTTGTTGGAACGCTTTTTGGCGCTGTATCTGGTGGTGAAAAGTTTGACCAGCTCAAAAACGCCATTGATGGACGCTTCAGTCTTACCGAGGTCGTTAAGCACAGTGTCGGACATTGCATCAAATGCCTGCAACTTGTTCTTTACGGCCAGCTTGTATTTATCGCGCAGTTCCCTGATGCGCTCTTTGGTCAGGATAGATACCTGCTCTGTCTTTTTAACAGGCTTCAGGCGGCCCCATGCAACGTCCTTGGCTACTACCATGTCGTTCCATGTCACAGCACAAGTAATGTCAAAGAGCTTGCGGTAGTCTGCCTGCAGCGTTTCTGTATAGGCAGCGCTCAGGGCTTCATCGGCCTCGCACAGTTCAATGGCCAGTTCGACCAACGGTAACTGCGAACGAATATAGGACTTGGCGTTGTCTATGAGATATTTACCCCACGGAGTTTCAGCCGCGTCAGAAAACTTGCGCACATCCATATTGGACAGACACTGCTTTACCCATTCCATACGCCACGGGTGGCTCTGTACAGTGTCATATACGCCATATGTAATGGCCGGCACCGCGCTGTCATCGCGGCCGAAAGCAAGTTCTTCGATAAAAGCCTTGATATTCTCGTGCTTATCGAGATTTGCATAGATATGCTCGAGCAGATCTTCCATAACATCCGCTTTCATAACGCGGCTCTCCTGCTCTTCCATGACACGGAAATCCGGGGCGAGATCAGCCATTGCTGCATAGGTTCGCAGCAGGTTAGCACAGAAAGAGTGTACGGTCGAGATCTGAGCACCGTAAACAAGATGCATCTGGTTCTGCAAATGTTTGTTATTGGGCGAGGCAGCGAGTCTCTTGGATAATTCGGCAGTAATCTTGGCGCGAAGTTCGGTCGCGGCAGCCTTGGTATAGGTAATTACCAGAAAATCAGTAATGTTCTGATTTTCATTGCATACTCGCTCCATAATGCGATCTACGAGCACTTTTGTCTTGCCCGAACCGGCAGCAGCGGCCACCAACAAATTGCCGCCACGATCAGTTACGACTGCTTTCTGTTGGGGTGTTAATTCAAATTTCTTCTCCATAAAACTGCCTCCTGTTCGGACTGTTTTCTTAATGCTATTATATCACTAATTGATTGTTTGTGCAACCCTTATATAGATAGTTCACAAAAAGAAAACCCGGCTGATCAGCCGGGTTGAAGTGCTTATTTTTTTGGAAGACCAACGGTTCTGATGAAGACGTCTCGGGATACCCACTCGAAGCGATTCCAACGTTCTGATGTGCAGATATCCAGAGCGGCATTCATAATTGTTTTATCAGAACGCTTTTCAGTGGGAATACCGTACTCACGGACGAAATTCTGTACCTTTTCGAGATATTCTGCCCCAAGGATGCGTTCTACCGTCTTAATGGCCAATTCGGTCCAAACGGAATCCAGAATATCACCGAGATTGCAGACGGCACTGGTGCGGTACGTCAAGCGGCGTCCTGCTCCCTGCCCTTTGTAGGCGGAGCAACCGCCGTGATAGTGGATATTAAGATCTTTGAGCTTGATGGAGTCAATGTCAGGGATGTCATTGATACTGTCAATTTTATTACTCGAGAACTGCATAACTTATCCTTTCCGCTGCCCTTTCGGGCAGCTGTTGTTACTTTCTCTTCGAAACTTCTTTTGTGATTTGGTTCCAAAAATCTTCTTCAGAAACCTTTGCGATGTAGCGGAACTTTGTCCCGCAGCAATCCTTGTGGCACGCACCCTTCAACGGGCAGTACCGGCAAGCGTTTCGCTCCGGGCCACGAGAAATCGGGTTTGCAGCAACCTTACCGGTTGCAATGTTTTCGACGATATCGCGCAGCTTATGGACACTGAACTGATTGAGCGTATCCAACTGTTCAGCGGTGCACACATCACCGGAAACCGAGCCGTCTTTGCTTACTTTGACATTCAAGTATTTCCGCTTTCCATCCTCATCAGAATGCTCAGTTGCTTCGAGGACTTTGGGGTCGTTCAGAAGAACGCCTCGACGCATAAGCATTTTCGTGCGCTCAATCTCAATCTTTTCGTCGCTGAGGCGAGTCTGAGCTGCTACGAGAGGAAACTTTGCAGGGCTGTAGAGGGCACCGGCCGGCAGAGAACCACCGGTCACGATGTCATTGCCGCCATGCTCGCTGGCATTAACAGCGCCCATCATGTAAAGAACAGGCTGCATATCAATGCCGTTCTGGATGTCGGCAAAGTCAATCGACTTAGAACGGCCGGACTTATAGTCGCTGATCTGGAAGTAGTCCTTGCCATCGATATTGCACGCATCTACACGGTCGATAATACCGGTGTAAACGCCTTTCGTCTTACCGCAGTCAACGGTGATTGCCGGGAAGTCAGCGCCTTCGCCGCCGATACGGCATTCAAACCCAGTGCTGATAAAGTCGCTGGTACGTTTACGGGGAGCTTCGGTTTCCATGATATAATTGAGGATTTCCCTTGCCTGCCGCTTGTAGAGGTAGACGAAGCGTTCCGGCGCCTGCTCGATACCGTGCATTTCCTTGACGGTATAATCGTCGATATGTTTGTTGGTGATGGCAAGCAGCTGTTCATCAGAGATCTTTTTGAACCCGCCTTTGGCTTCAACTTCTCGGATGGTGGTCTCCAGGATCTTATGCATAAAATCGCCGAAGAAAGGCTCGTTGAGTTTGGAACGAGGAGGTTCTTTCAGGAGGAGGCCATACTTCAAGAAGTAATGGTATCGGCACGAAGAGTAGACATTGCAGCGCGTGGCTGTCAGGTTTACTCGCTCGCCGAACAGACCACGAACAGAATGCTTAGACAGGTCTTGGAGTTCCCAGTCTGCTTTATCGGTAACACGAAGGGCTGCCGTCTGCAAGTCCGGATTGTCGATAAGCGCAATACTTGTGATGATGTTATCATAGCCTTTGCGATTATATACTCGACCCATCAGGCGGCCAGTCATTTCTGCGGAAAGAAGGTCGGCATCATAAATGCCGTTTTTGCCGCAACCACGAGTTGGGGTCAGCTCCGGAAACATCATATTTACTCGGGTGTACAAATGAGATGGGGTTGCTGGCGTCGCCGGGTCGCTGGCGTAGGAGAAGACAAGCATTTTCTGCGCACCGGCAACAACTGTATTGATCTCGGATAGAGATCTCTTTGCAATGTCATCGCTTGTGCCCGGGAGATAAATGTCAGCCGCAGCAGACAGCTCGTTGATTTCTGCGTCACCGAGTAGACCGGACGGTGCAATATATGCAGGGAAAACGCCCTCCTCGGCACCCGCGATATATCGAATTTTAGACTGGAAGTATCGAGCGTCACCAAGATTAAGGACATTGATCTGATCAACACTAACAGGGATAGTTGCAATGCGATATGTGCTCAGCATCAGGCGGAACAGTTTTGCAAACTCAGACGGCGAACGCTCCATACTTACTGCGACTTCGTGCATCTGCTCCATCGCGTCGTTGAGTACGCTGGAAATTTGAGCGTATTCTGCCGCAATCTGATCTTTGCTCTGCTGCATATCATCAACGATGCTTTGCAGGCGGTCTACGAACTGGATTTCCTCAAGAAATTCATAAAAAGACTCGACCTGCTCAGCGACGTTTTTGCTGTCTTTCAGGCTTTGCTGCAGATTAAGCAGCGGTGTTGCGCATTTGACACGGATACGATTTAGTTCAGCAAGAGTGGCTACATCAGCCTCGGTAAAATCGTAGCCATAACCGCGAGGGTGAAGTGCCCAACCATCGGTATCTGTAATCCAACCTTTGCCGTGGATGTTCCATGTACGGATGTACTCTTCAAGGAGGTCTACCTCTCTCGAGTCAAGCCCAGATAACCCAGATTTAATATAATTTAGAGTATCCTCTTTCTGCATACCACGAGTAGCACAATTAAGTGCAGAAAAGATAGCTAACATGAGCGGTTTCTTTGCGATTTCGTCCTTACGGCTCGCAAAATATACCGGGATATCATAACGGCGGCATACGGACGCAAGGATGGGCTCGTAACGCTCATAATCCGGCAGGACAATGGAGATGTCCTTATAGCGATAACCATTGCGTACAGCTCGCAGGATTGTTCCTGCGATGTGCTGACATTCTTGATACGGGCTGGGGTCACAAAACAGACGGATAACCTTTGCTGCGTCGCTTATAGTGCTGTCTGCCGCAGGAGTCTCATCACAGAGATGTTGCTGGAGATAGCTTAATGCAGCGTGATCCGCGCTATTATTGCCAGAATTGAAGATGTCATAATCCAAACCCTTGGCTTTGGCAAAATCGATGATTGACTGGGCTGTGTGATTTGCGCTGATGCGGCCGGACTGTTCGTCGCCAATACCGTTGATGTCAAAAGCAAAATGGATATAATCCGCCTGCTGGATGAGCAGCTGAATGAGGCGCATCTGCTGGTGCGGAAAATCCGAAAAGCCGTCAACAAACCATGCGGAGCCTCTTGCCCATTGCGTAGTTGCGATGATATCTGTGATATTATCGATGTGCTCAGCAGGGTCTAGTGCGCTTTTCTGGCAAATGGCTTCGTATTCGGTGTACAGAGCCGCCATATCGTTGAGCTTATTCTGGAGTACAGGAGAGACCTTTTTAGCTGTATCCTTTAGTTGCTCAATATCCATACCGGATTGACGCAGCATAGAGTAATTGTCGAGGAGCTTGCCCAGAAACTCAGGGCGAGAGGATAGGCCGCTGTACACCTTCAGCGCATGGGATTTAGTGGCGTTGTCTGCTGCGAGAGCAAGGGCTAGCAGACGACCGCCCTCATCGAGCATTTCAGCACGATGACCGCATTCAGCATGAACTAAGTCGAAAAGCTCATCGAAGCCGACAACAGATACCCGATTATTGCTCAACGAGTTACCCAAGGCGGCGCAGACAGAGCGTGTGTATAGGAAGGTGCTCTGCTCGGGGACCAACAGAAAAATACGTCCTGCGTAGGACTCGGAAAGATTTATGATCGCGTTTATCAGAGTTGCCTCACGCTTAGCACGGTTTAGACCTGTCTGAATCGACAACATCGCACTCACCAGCCTTATCTTTTGATAGGCTAATTATATCACTGTTTGAAGTTCTGTGCAACCATTATTTTAAAGTTCGCAGGAATGAGAAAGGTCATCGGACTGCGTTTGCTCGATGGCCTTGTGCGTTGGTTATTCTGTTTGAATACGGCCTCTTGAACGAGAAATACCGGAGAAAATGGCTCAAAGCAAAAGGAAAACCCCAGTATTGATACTGGGGTTTTCGGTGTGGCAATGCTGAATTGCCTCTTGACTTTTGTAACCATATAATAGCACGAAGCCATTGCTTTGTCAAGTTCTTGCTTCTTGCTGCTCCATTCCACGCAAATGACGCCTCAAAAACAAAATGTCCCCGGTGATGGCCTACCGGGGACAGAGGGTGCTTAGTGAGCATACTCTTGTCATGCATTAACATGCGTAGCACAAGACAATCGTTTTGTCAAGTTCCCATTATGTTTGCCCATTCCTATGAGAAAAATATTATACTCGTAAGGAAGTAACTTGTGAGTATAATATTTCAATTTTCATTTTTACCTGTGTGGCATATGAAAAAGAGCAGCCGCTCGAATAACTTCGGGCGTTTGCTCTTTTGTTTTGCTACCACTAAGGAATTACACAACTCTCAAACAGCAGAGCACATTCTTGTATGCCCACTCCTATTTTACTACCATCAAGTATTACACAACGCTCAAACCAGATGTGGTGGGAGAATAAATGTATTTTTGTTTTACTACCATTAAGAATTACACAACTCTCAAACTCTGTTCGGTACGCAACTGCTCTGCGCCCAGTTTTACTACCATTAAGAATTACACAACTCTCAAACAACTGCTAGGCTCTCAACTGTGCTGTCAGGGTTTTACTACCATTAAGAATTACACAACTCTCAAACACATGCACTTTGCTTTCCTACCTGTCTTAGGTTTTACTACCATTAAGAATTACACAACTCTCAAACGCAAGGGTACGAAAATGGGTGTCCAGAGGGGTTTTACTACCATTAAGAATTACACAACTCTCAAACGGCTCGTGTCTTTGATCCCCTCTTGCATGCGTTTTACTACCATTAAGAATTATACACAACTCTCAAACTATTACTGTGGTGTTCCCCGAGAGATTGACGTTTTACTACCATTAAGAATTACACAACTCTCAAACATAAATGCTTTATTGGCAGGAGTCCATGGTATTTGCTGGCGATATTTTAAACTGGTATCACGACTGCCATATAAGGCAGTCATGATACCATAGGGAATACGCTTTTCATCGCAGAAAATGATGTGATTTTTTGCCTATTAAGTTCACAAAGTAGATATGCTGTCAAAGAAATAGCAGTGGATCCTAAGATGAGTACGGATATTCGTTAAGATGTACTTTTTATGCCTTCTTGATTCCGAACGACTAAATATCCCGTTTTGTAGTCCAGTTTGGAATCACCGGAGATACAGACAATACGCCAGCTCATAGAATAGCCCCCCTACTTCAAAAGGTCGATTTTATGTTCATACAAACCAGTAACAGATTGCGCAACTAAATACGCTGTTTGCAGTTTTCCTAAGCTAGAAGAGGGACGATATCTCTTTTCTTCGATGAAGCCTCCAATACATTTAAGATTTGGATAAGTAGAATTGCACTGAAAAGCCTGTAATATTTTTAGCAAAAGTTCACATTGTTCCTTGATGGGCATGCCTTTAAAAATTGCTCGACCATTAGATAAATGGGCATGTAAGGCCTTCATAAATGTCGGATATATCGAGTGATCACTTTTTGCTACAAACCAATCGTATAACGAAAGATTTTGTTCTTGTGTTATACCATCAAATTTCGAAATAGGCAGTGTTTCATCTTTTGAGGAGGCACAACGCATAATATATTTAGAAAGTAATTTTACATATTGCTCTCGCTTTTGATCAATGAACAACTGATTAGTCAACTTAAGCTCAAGTGTATCCCTTGTTGCAGTATACCCTGATAAAAGCAGCCTTTTATTATTCAATTCGAGCGTTGCATCAAGTTGAATTTTATCATATATAATCTTGGGAGAATCCAGTTTCAAAACCTTTTTGCAATACTGGAGTGCATCTTTTTCATATAATTCTTTTCGATAAAGCAATACCGGACGGATTGCCCTAACTCGCTTCTTACCCTTGGTAAACTCCACAACAAAGCAATATGCGATATTCTGGGTTTTGTATCCACCATACTTTTCGGTAGGAAGTGTTTCCTTTTTACGAATTTGATCTTTGCCAGCAGATTTTTGGGACACATCGAACAGTTGTCCGCTTTTTTCATAAGGCATGTGCGTAACAATAACGCTGTTCTTTTTCATATAGCGTTGAACCGTCTTTATTGTTTCTTTTTTGTTCCATGCATCAGGAGTATCCATCTTTTTGAAAAGAGTTTCGGCCTTTATACTATATTTTTCATTTTGGATATTTTTAAAGAATTGCTCTGTGAAACGTGTATCATACACGTTGCCAACGACGATATTGAGATATGCATCTTTTGCATGGTGCAAATCATTGACCTCTCGGCATTTAATCATGTCGAACTCCTGCCGGAATTCAGACACATTTCCGGCTTTGGAGAAGACAATGCGTGTGTTATCTCCAAATCGATCTTTGAGGAGAGCCGTGAGGGCCTTGGTGGATTGCTGCGTTTGAACAAGCTGACGTGCGATGAAATCCGATAGCTCCTCGGTTTTAAGTGGGGTCGAGCGGACCAGTCTGCTATACTTCTTCTCACTGATCAATCCCTTGTCTTTGAGCAGTTTCCAGAACGGAATCATCCTTTGGCGAATGTTATCGTCAATCGGATACGTGTTTTTCTTTTCACGGTTCAATTCATTTTTGACGAGTACCAAATTGCTTAGGCTGTCATCCTTGATCCTTGAGCGAGGGAAAATGTGATCTCGGTCATATCGCTCGCCGCGCATAACCGAAGCCAGATCCATAGGCTCACCAGAATACATACATCTGCCAAACTGAGTATAGTACAGATACAGACGTTCGCTGCGCAAGTGGCTCTCCTCTTCGGACTCCAAGTGCTGGGTCAAATCCTTCATTTCGGCATCGCTGATGCACATCTGAGCCAAGAGCTGAGAATCCTTTTTACATGCCTTATACAACTCTAACAGCTTGTCTTTTCTTGACTCTGTGCGCTTCCCTTTCAGTTTTTGGCTGCTATCTCGCGCTACCTCGACAAAAATCTTGGCCGGCGCAGCTTTGCGGAGCTTTACAATTTCATCGACAATGCGAAGCGTCTGTCGTATGCTTCTGCGTACAGCTGGAGAGATATAGAGCTCATCCAATTTGTCGGAGAGAGTCTCATTATTACCAAAATTCTCATTTCGGTATGCTTCGGCATGTGCCGCAAACTCATACTTATCAGACAGTAACTGCATGAGGTTGTTGTTCGTGCCTCTCAGCATGTCCATGATATTCTTGGCTTCGCCGTATTCGCCTGCTGTGTAAATGCCCGTGAGAAATGTTTTGGAAAGCCGTCCCCAATCAGTATAGTGCAAACGAGAGATTTTCTTAATATCGCCTTCGGTCAAGACATCTGCATGCGTGCGCAGCCAGCGGCGCAGCATTTTCTTATCATCGCCAAAGACAAGAATGTGTCGGATGATATCTTCCACCAGTTCACGGTCGCCGGTTCGTGTGAGAATGTCGGCGAAATCCTTGTGTGAACGCAAATCCGATTTAATGTGGTCGTCAATACCGGTAATTGCATCTGCATCAACCTTTTTAGACAGCCATCCGTTTGCCTGCATGTACGCAAGGATCTTGCGTTTGGTGACTTTCCCCTTCTGGCCGGGTGCAGGGTGAAGAAACATGTCGTTAATCAGCTGCTTCTTCTGGCCTATGGGCAGAGGCTCGCCTTCAACTTTAAGCGGATTCAGCTCGTTCAATAGGGTGAATTCGCTGTAAAGCAGAGAATCTTTAGGCAGAACCAAATCACCGGTATAGGTACAGCGGCCTACCAGATTGACCAGGAAGGCTTCAGAAGAGCGGTTAAGATCGATGAGACGATCAAAATTCCATGGATAGATGCGCTCTTTCTTGCCTTCATCGGTGCGAACAGCCCAGTGATGAGAGGCATTGTCGCTAAGCGGTCCAACGTAGTAAGGTACGCGGAATGCAAATGTTTTCTTAATCTTTTCGGCCGGGGTAAAGCCGTCGTTCTCCTTCTGGGAGAGAAACGGTAAATAAGACGATGCATTAGTGAGAATTGCATCTACTTCTCGCATTTGCAGCTGATAAGGGATAACACCATTTTCGTAGTTTCTGAGGCGGGGGAGAAAACTTCCGTCGCAGATTTGCTGGTAAATGGTCGAAAGTGCCGGATCTTCTTCAGTCTTCAGATCCGGCAAGACTTTTTTCAGAAATTCGCAGAAGGCTGCCTGGGAGCAAGCGTAATCTCCGCTTGCATGATGATACCGGCTATATGCAGCATAATTGTTCAGTTTATCTTTCTTTGCACAAAAAATTTCCTTATAGAGTGTCGGATAATGTTTCTGGACATAGCGCTTGAGCGTCTTAAGATCAATGTGATTTTGGTCATAGGCAGCAATCTTAGCGTCGCAAAGGAACTGGTGTGAACCAATGATTTCAGCCAGACGTGCTGCATCGTAAACTTCCTTGGCCGATACGATGACAGATATATGCTCTTCAAGGGCCTCGCTCAATTCATCGTAATGTGCATCCAGATCGTCCTGCATGGACACGCTTACGTCTTTAAGTTGTGCATCGCCAAACAGGTTTTTCAGCTTAACCTTTTTGCCGGCCAGCAGCTCCGAAATATAAAACTGAGACAGCCCTTCTTCGTTCTTTCCCGGTTTCTTCAGGCCGGCATTGAGGGCTTGTGCTTTGGCGGTAAGCCCCATATGACGAGCCTTCAGTACATTCAGATATTCGTCCTTGTCTGACAGCACGATATCGAGATCATATGTGTCAGATAGGAATGCACAGAACTCATCGAATTTACTCTCCAAGGATGAGCCGTTCGACGATGTATCAGACATTTCGTAAAGAAAGTGACCGCGCGATTTCATCAGGTGATGCAATGCCAGAAAAACAAGTCGAACATCGTGCGGTTCGGTCGAATGAGTCAGTTCGCTGCGAAGATGATAAGCGGTCGGGTACGCCTTGTGATAGTCACGGTCGGTAAAATTCTCATCCGCAAACAGCGAATACTTTGAGGAGCCGCTTTTATCTTCCTGCCAGAGATCGCTTTCGTGCATACGCACCAAAAACTGAGGATCCTTTTCGTTTAATGCCGGAGCGAATAGCATTTCCAGGATATCCAGGCGCTGCTTGCGTCGGGCCAAACGGCGCCGCGCAGAACGAGCCGTACGTCGTTCCACAGCTGTTTTAGCTTCCGGGAAAAGTCGGACACCCCACATATCTTTACCTTTGCATCTTAACAGACGATACAAAAGGTCAGTAACAGCCCATCCGGCGGAACTTACACCTACATCCAGACCTATATAGTAATCACTGTATGGAATGCCACTTAACTTTCTTGCAGGCATTTTTCTCACTCCCTATTGACAAAAATAGATTTAAGGCGCATAATTAAGTTGTTCTTAATTTTACTACCATTAAGAATTTCACAACAGTTCAAATAAGCATTTTGCGAACCCGCCGTTTTCACGGCCCACAGTGTGTGGATGAAAGAGATCTCTTTTGAGATCTCTTTTTATTTTTAATAAAAAGGATTGCAAAAAAGGAAATTGAATTATTGAATATGCTTTAATTATATCACTAACGGATTTATATTGCAATGCTTATTGTTCAATGCAAAGCGATAAATAAATCTATTGTTTGGACGAGAGATGCGAAAAGGTCTTCAAGAACAGCTGCTGCGTTGGGGAGCAAAAAAGGACCTATCAACAGTGATGATACTGCTGATAGGTCCTTTTATTATGTGGGTGGAATGGACTACTCATCTTCGCCCGAGTATTCCCTTTTCGATTTATTCCGGGATGAGATCTTCTTTTGACTTGCACGCAGAGTGCATGCTGCTTTGCTGCGATGTGGGAGTAACTCAGTTATCCGCGTTCTCATAACTGGGTAATTTTCTCGAAGAATCCTCTCTTCTTCTTCGGTCCAAGGAAGCATGTGCGGCTTGGCCAATCCAATTTTTCTGGCGTGGGCCTGGCATGCACGGTATGTGCGATAAGGGAAACGCGTAAAGCACGCTTCTCCTTCAATCGGGTAATATTTGCGTAGTATTTCGTTGTCTTCTTTGGTCCAACGAGCATACTCTTTTTTTGCTCCTGTAGAACGAATTTTCAGTTCACTGGCCTTGGAAGTGCAGTTCGTAGCAGTGCGATTCGGCAGGCGTTTGACAACGCGTGCGCCTTCTTCCGGATAATACTTCTTCAAAATCTCAATCTCTTCCGGGGTCCAGCTGTTGCTTCGCATGTACCGTACTTCTTTATTAGATGAAATACCAAGAAATCTCGCTCGCAGTCTACATGCCTGACGTGTACGACCATGCAATCTCTTATTTATAGAAGAACCTTCCGAAGGGTAATACTTTCGGCAGATTTCATCTTCTTCTTCCGTCCATTGGCGCCGTTGCTTTGGATTCTCTACATAATTCGATTCAGACATAAACAAAAGCACCTTCTTTCGTGAGTTTCAAAACTCGTAATTTTGTTTGGGCTTGAATCATTTATTTTGATTATTATATCACTCTTTGATTCTTTTGTCCAGATATAAACAAGCCGGGCGTTGTGATGGCGAAATGACACGGGATTCCAAACCCAGTTAGCGGGCTACTGGGTTTGGAAGTCGAAAAGATAATAGTAGCAGAGCTTTTGCCATTTATCCCACTCAGTTTGAAGATTCTCAGGAAGATGGTCGATATCATAGATAGTGCCATTTTCTCGGGAAACAACACCTGCCTCGTGAGCAACCGATATTTTCGGGTAGATACGAGACATAATCAGATTGGGCAGTGCCGGCAGATCGAAGCCTGCCTGCTGTGCAACCATTGCTCCAAGAATGCTTGGGCTGACAACGATGTCTTCTTCAGAAGGGCTATCATAGTTTGTCCAGATAATGAAGGGAGTGGCAGAACCAATCAGTCGCTGCTCTTGCGTCGTTTTATCCGGATAATACGTTTTAACGAGTTCAGAGGCAAATGAAGGCTGATGGTCGCCGAAGAATACAATCATTGTAGGCTCATCTATGCTTTTGTAATGCTCAATCAATTCGCGTAGCGCTTCATCGCTGTACTGTATAAGAGAAAGATATGTTTGGATATCATCGGCTTGTGAGCTGTTCTGTAATTTTGATGGTAGAGGGGCTGTATTCTCAAATTCAAGACCACCTTTTGTATTGATCCTGGAGTAGTAAGGTATATGGTTTTGAATTGTGACATTGAAGATGAAGTTTTTCCCCTTTTTGTTACCGTCCGTTAGCTCAAACAGGTCTTCAAAATCGCATTTGTCGCTGTACAGGCCCAAAAGCATTCGATCCTTAGACGTATATTTGTCCGGATCGGTCTCTTTGAATATCATGTTATCAAATCCAATGAGCGGATATACGAGCGGTCTACTCCACCCCTCTTGGTTGTATGGATGAAATGCAGTGGTTGTGTATCCTGCTTCTTTTGCAAGAGAGACCATAGAGGGCATTTCGTGATCCAGATAAAGTTGATAAGCTACAGTCTCATACGGTAAAAAGGCTTGACTTTGCCAGGTGAGGAACTCATATTCAGGCAACGCAGTGCCTCCTCCGAATGCCGGGGATATCGTCCATCCTTTTCGAGTATTCTCTTTGAGGCTGTGTAGAAACGGCGTATAATCATATCCCATTTGAGTTGGTCGTTCATAAACATCAAAATCCATGAACGCTTCACTCATAATGCAGATGATATTCTGCGGCTGGGTTATATCTTCCGCCTGCTTGGTACCGATTTCTTCGATGAGGTTTTCCGCTTCCTCGGTGGAATACCCTTCTGGAGCGGATACCTTCTGTTTCATACCTATTAGAATGAAATTCATGAGAAAACCGTTATCTTGGGTAAACCACTGCTGCGGAAACAGATCGAGCCATGTGCGAACCGGCTCATAACCTATTGCGCCAGTCGCCACAATGGATGAGATAAGGGTACCCGTCAGGTACGCTTTCCAATGTTTACGGGGCGTTTCTCTCTTCTGGACAAATACCATTACTAATAGAATATAACAGAATAAGAGAAAAATTCCGTGAAAAACGTAGTCATCTATGCTCAAGCTGAGTTTGTCTCCAATGGCCCACACGGTTTGCCAACTTGTAAAATCTGATGGTACCAGTATTCGATTGCGGTATATCAGGACATAGTGGTTTATCAGACCCACAAAGCCCCATAACACAGGGTATGAGATGGCTACAAATTTTCGTTCTCCGAATACCAATGTTAATACGCCGAAAATTGCGGCATACATCAGTAGGTTCAGTATCAGTGAGACTGCACTGAAGGAGCTGGTATTCTTCCCTACTCCATTCAGAGCCTCAACAACAGAAAAGGCCATAAACGGGCTGCATATATACAGGATTTTACTGACAATCTGTCTGCCCTTCTCAGTTTTAAACCAGCTTTCGAGCTGTTTATAGACTGTTTTGAGTTTGTTAAGATGCTGCATATTTGTTACCCCATGACGTTAATGGCAATATCGGGCGTCAAATAGGCACTGTATTTTTGCCCGTTTGCACTGATCGCCATCATTCCCTGGGGCGTCGCGATTTCTTCATCAAGCACCAGCCCCCAGCAGCTCTCATCATTTGGCAATTCCAGATACACCGGATGTCCGAACAGCACATAGAGTTCTTCATTGGAAAGTTCCAAATGTTCCATGGCCACATGCCGAGCTGCAAGGTTGGAGATAGCCAGATTATATTTCGTCAATCGCTTCGAAAGGAACGACAGCATGATATCTTGCATAAAGCCGGCACTCGTATCACGGTACTGGGACGCTTCAGCAGCGTTGCGGCGGCTGAGGAGCGTGATCATGCGAGTATCATTGGTTATGCTGAAGGGCTCGAAAGACGTATGATATCCGAGCAGCCAGATGACAGAACAGTTGAAAGCGTGAGAAATGGATATCAACTGCGTTGCTGTCGGCTCGATTTCGTCATGTTTTAGTAGAATATCTATTTCTCTTACAGATAATTTCGTTTCACGCGAGAACCAATCGACAGAGTTTCCATCCATCAAGGTTTGAAGTCGATCACTCGGCAGAACGATAGGGCTTATAAAGCCATCTGCAAGCAAATCATTTTGGTAGGAATGATGCGATTTCAATTCATCATTTGTAATATCTCCGGAAGGGGATTTTTTTCTTCGGAGAAAGTCTGTGGTAAAACCCATGAACAACCTTCTTTCAAATTTTACGGGATGCGATGATCGCAATCCACATGACTATATACGCTGGTGCTATATAGGAGCAAAGAGGGATGCTCTCCCCTTTTTGATGCCTTTTTTGCTTCAGCTTATCTACGATAAAATGCAGGACGACTGTAAGAGCCAGAACAATAGCTACTCCAATCAGGCCTAAGAGGAATGACAGTGAAAGATATAGCTTTAAATCGCCGCCACCGGATTTGTAGTGACACAGCTTATTTAAAATTAGCAGTATTACTATCATGCACACAAGATTCAGTATCTGCGATAGAAATGTATTCGGAGAAAGGCATCCGCATAGGAGGATTATCAGTGGAATCGAATTAGGGATTGTCCGAGATTTATAGTCGGTATATGCTCCGAAACAAAGAGCAATTCCTGAGATTATGTAGCCTATAATAGGAAGCACGAATTTAATTTCTGGCATCTGATATATATCCTTTCCGGAGCGAGTATGCAATAATTAGTATTCATGGTATATTGGAATTATAGCACATTCGTCCGAAGCTGTAAATTGTACTAAAGCATAGAATATTATGTAGTTATTTGTAAAAGTAAATTCCTGTTGGGTGTGGAATTTAACCTTACAAATAAAACATTATATAATAAAAGAGGTGCCACTTATCAAAATGGCACCTCTTGAGGTTGGACAATATTATATAATATCGTTATTGGGTTCTTATACACTCAGATTGAATACAGGCTTAATTTTATCTGTAGGCAATCCCATTCGCCTAGCATAATCCTTTTCATACTCAAATCGAGTAATACTTTCAATAAAGAGTTTTTCTTTCGGAGTTGCTGCACTCCAGCGAACATTGAACCTTTTACACATCTCAAAAAAGATGCCGTCAAAAATATCTGCTTCACCGCTGCATCGATCAAAATACCATTTCGCGTCTGAACGAACGGGTTCGCCTTTATAATTGATAGCTGCCATTATAAATTCTCCTTCCAGAATCGGTCAGATAATCAGGGATAATTGATAAATAAGCTTTCTCTGAGTGGCCTGAGTTGCATTCCGGTCACACCAATGAACCCAAGACCGTATTACGCAAGCTCGTGTCTTCCATTTCTATAGCCTTGATAAGCGAATTTCCGTCGCTCAAAATTATCACTTGCTCACGGCTACGAGTCACTGCAGTATAAAAAAGATTTCGACGCAGGAAGAAACTCATCGAACTGAAGAGTGGAATGATTACCTTTGGGAATTCGCTGCCTTGGCTTTTATGAATCGTGATCGCATAAGCCATCTCCAGATTAAAAGTATCATCCTTCGTATATTTCACGGCCGGTTCATCATCATAGAACTGAACAGCCAATACATACTCATCGTCATCATCCATTTCTGTTTCAGGATCTATATCAGGGTGATTATACACTTTCGACACAAAGCCAATATCTCCATTGGCGGCGCCTTCTATATTTCGGGTTTGCATGACCTTATCCCCTACTCGAAAACGCTTATTACCAATTTCGATTTCTGCCTTATCCGAACCGGGCGGGTTAAGAATGTCCCTCACTGCCTCATTGATACTGTTGGTAGAAGCGGCGCCTCTCTTTTTCATCGGGCAGAGAATTTGTACATCGTTCGAGATCCCGATATCGACGCTCCGTTTCACAAGAGCTTTTATAAAAGCCAATGCCTGTGCTTCGTTTTCGAGTTGCTTCAGGAAAAAGTCTTTTTTTGAATACGTCAGAGAAGGGACGCCCTGTCTGATGTTAGCTGCATTGTAAGGAATAAGACTATCTTCTTTCTGTCTGAAGATGCGAGTAAGGCGCGTGCTTGGGATTGATGGGCACGACAACATTTGCCGTAAAACATTACCCGGCCCAACCGACGGCAACTGATCGGCATCACCAAGAAATAGAACCTGAGTTCTGGGAGAGATGCGATACATGAGATTAGCCATCAGCTCTGCATCTATCATGGACGACTCATCAACAACGAGGAGATCTGCACCGAGTTTGTCTTCTGCAGCGCAGGGTTCGTCAAAATCCGTGTGTTCATCAGGACGAAGCTCAAGGAGATGGTGCAGCGTAGACGCCTCCATCCCGATTTGCTCGCTCATTCGACGTGCAGCACGACCCGTTGGGGCCGCAAGAGCAATTTCTGCGTCCGGATATTCTTTGATGAACGACTCTACAAGCACATGTAAGCTTGAAGTCTTACCAGTACCGGGACCACCCGTAATAACTGATACAGGCGAAGAAAGTGCCATAATAGCCGCTTCCCTTTGTGTATCATCGAGTTTGAAGCCCAGGGAGTCTTCGGTTTCTTTGACAATATCCTCCCACTCTTCCTTGTTCTTTCTTGACTTGCCGTTTTTGAGCATAGACCGAAGAGCCAGAGCAGCCGTACATTCCCATGTGTAGGCTGCTGGCATATAGATCCTCTGATAAGCTGTGTCCGGCTTGTCACCCTCAACAGAAATAGTCTTCAGAGTTTCTTCCTTAAGCATGGTATCGATTACTGTATCCACTTGCTCAGGTATTATTTCTGCATCAATGTTGGGGCAGTTCAGCACATCTTTTGAACAAGCCATTTTGCAGAGTGTTTCTCTCGGAAGAAAGAGATGCCCAGCATTTTGCGCTTTATCCAGAGTAAAGACAATTCCGCCGGCAATACGGAACTTGCTGTTCGCAAAGGCACCCAGCGATCTTGCAAGCTCATCTGCTTTTGTAAAACTGAAACCACGCACTTTGCATAACTCATACGGATTATTCCGTACAATAGCAGCGGCGCCTTTGCCTAATTTTTTGGAAATGTTTTTTATGGCCTGTGAAGTAAGACCGAGCGGGACTAAAAGCCTTGCCAAAGCGTGATAATCCTGATTAGTGATGTAAGACGATAAGATTTTTTGAAGTTTTTTGTGTTTGATTCCGGTGATAGTCAGCAGTCGCTGCGGTTCGTCCTCAAGGACATGAATGCAGTCGCTTCCAAACTGGTCGTAGATCAGCTCTGCTGTCTTTTCGCCGATGCCCTTGATGAGTCCAGAACTCAGATAAGAAACAACTGCCTCTCTTCCCTCGCCGATATGATCCCGGCAGTCGGATACGTGCAGCTGCAGCTGTCCCGTGAACTTCTTATTAGGCTCCCATGTGCCTGATAGAAGGACTTTTGCGCCAACCTTTGTTCTTATACCCTCGCCAAGAGCCACAAATACAGCTTCGCCTCTGGTGGATGCAGCCAGAAAGTCTATGCAGGCATCTTGTGGAATACCGCGATATGCAGTTTCCATTTCGCAAATGGAGAAAAGATCTCGTTCAAACCGTATTTTTCGTACCTTGCACGGAATATCGATTGCTTGATTGGGCATAGAATCACTTCCTTCATTAGTGTAATGATATCACTATGCAGTTTGTCATGCAATATAATTATGTTTACGACAAAAGAAAAGCAGGATACCAAATGGTACCCTGCTTTTACGGTTACTGGTGTTTGTTGATCGCTTCGGCGAGCTCTATAATCCAACGAGGGGCTTCGTTATAGGGAACGATTTTGCCATTTAGATATTCGCCAACGACAATAAAACCATTGTTATTGTCGTAGAACAGGGCTTCTTGGCAATACGGCAGGACGGTCGCTAAGGCTTTCACTCGACCTTCAAAACGACGACGTACATCTGCCTCCGGAATGTCGTGCCCGCCTTTCCGTACCCGATTTGCAATTCGTGCAATAGATTCTTCCGCAGAATCCAACCCCACATAATGCATGCAAATCTTGTACCCGGCATCAAGTGCTTTCTGCGCCGTATGTGCGGTAAGCGAACCTGAAAGAGTGGTTTCTTGCGTGAAGCAGAGACCTTTAGCCAAGCAATCGCGGATTTGCTGGATAGCCAGACGTCCAGCGAGGATATTATTGCCGCCGTTATCGGATGCGAGTTTATCCGCATCTATAATTTGACCTAAATCACTACGCTGTTTCCAAAGGACGCCTGTCAAACTTGATTTACCGGTTCCGTTTACACCGGCAATAATCGTGTAAGTTTTAATCATTTGCGTTTACTCCCTTTTTGTACACCTATATGTACTTGATAATAGTATATTAGAAAATGTCTTCTTTATCAAGAGACTGACGGAGAGATTATTTGTTTTCCGCCGTTAAGTCAGTATCTAACGCATAGCCGATGCAAGAGCTTTCGCACTTAACGATGTGCTCTGGATCAGGACAGTAATCGCCTTTATCGCACAGTTCCTGAATTGTAGCTGTCGCTTCAAGATGGTTGCTTGCCCATACAACAGCATCATCGGATGTTGTTGTTTGTACTGTCACGAGATACGGACGTTCTCCGTTTTCAGAAATATGCTTTTGCAGCTCAGAGCAGCGAGCGACGAAAGCATCTGCGGATACAGCAGAGCCATGCTGAGGAGAAGAAAGCATCTCCATTTTCAGCAACTGACACCATTTGTTTTGCGGCCGAGTTTTTGGGAGCGGGATCTCTACTGCACAAGAAAAACTTGCCGATTTATAATTCACCGGGCTCACCGCTGGGAGGCCAAGCTGCTCAGGGATAAAATATTTCCCTTCTTCCAAAGAATTACGGATAATCTCCTGTTCTTCATGAGACAGTGCTCTGTCGAGTAGAAAATAGAACTCACGCTGGATTGGCGGTAAAGTGTCGAGAGTTGGAGTCAAAAAGGTTACCAACGTCTTGACTGGAGCCAGTTCCAGCGCATGATCCAGAGCCTGCTGCAAACTCTCGTATTCTCGAGGCGTAGCCGGATCCACTGCAAAGTTATTAAAGATTTGCAGCAACGCCGACTCGATATTGCGGAAGCACCACGTCATCTGACCATCCGTTCTAAACGAGTGATGCAATGTGAGCTCAAATCTGAACGGCGCATTATCCTCGTGGAGAGCAAGAGAGATATGGCCATAGCTTCGGAACGAAAACTCCTTGGTTGTGCCATCAGGCCAAGTGTTGGCTTCATCGAGCCATTCGAGAACATGATTACGATATAAACGTGGATAATTCATATATAATATCTCCTTTTAATGAGTGGTTTTGGGGTTAATCTTTTGGGTTCGAGAGGACTTCTTTGCTCGTAATGTCGGCAGCAGTTGCAAAGCCTACGCTCTTCCCGTATACAGCAGAACTATCCGGTGTGTCCATGCTGATTTCCTTATCAGATACCATCTGCTTGGCACGCTCCGCAGCTTCGTCATGGGTTTTGGCCATAACTACGACAGTGCGAGTTCGTACCTCGGAAGCAGTGCATAAATAGGGCGTTTTATCACCGTCTGCCGATACACAGGACTTCCAACCGTTACGCAGTTCCTGGAAACGCGCGACAAGCTCTTCTGTGGACATGTCTACAGTAGCTTGCCTGGTAGTCAGTGAATAAGCCGTACTCCATTCGCACCAGCGCGGAAACGGTTCGGAAGCAGGGCGATCATAGAAATTGAGCTGCTCAGGGACAAAATATTTTCCCTGCTCAAGACAATCCTCGATTACCTTCTTTTGCTCCGGAGTCAGAATGCCTTTTATAACCACACTATGCTGAACAGCGTGATGATCGTCGTCGCGCTCAAAATAGAAGATGAGCGTGTTTTGGCCTTCTGCTTCGCGGTCGATAGGGGTAGCACGAAAATCCGCAATGAAACCGCTTCTTACAGCAAGCAATGCGTCTGTAATGGACTTGTAGCGATGGACCATCATGGAATCTGTGTAATCGCTATATCCTGCCACCTCAAACTGGTGGGGCGCGTTTTTCTTGCCCAGTCGCCTGATCTGAAGAGTCCACGGACCGTATGTGAATTCCTGTACGGTATCGAGTCTCCATCGATTTGCCTGAGTGGTCCACTGCTTGATGAGCTCGGGGGTGAGTTTCTGAATCATATAGAACTTCTCCTTTGTAGTAGATTATTGTAAATGGAGGGGCTAAACGCCCCTTCATCCATAAAAGTTAATTGTTCGATGCATCATCATCCGACAAATCCATTGTCTTTTTGACGTCTTTTAGAATATTGTGCAGCACAGAAGCTTCGTACATATCCAGAATACCGCTTAGAGAAAATTGAATGTATGGGGCCTCTTTTTCAGAACCACTGGAATAAAGCCAAGAGTTAAGCTGCAACGCAGAAAAAATGTTTTCGTACAAAACGGACTGCCGCATATATAACTCGATTTCTGGATTCGAAAGATCTGTATCTTCGTCCAAATAATCTTTGCATATATCGAACAGTTTACTCTGTGGCATATTTGTAATGGTCTCAACACGTTCCTTAAAGAACGGGATGCTGCCCTCCAACCACTCCTGAAAATCATAATTCTGATCTGTGGAATTTTGAAAGTAGATGCTCATCGGGAATGCGGGATCATCGATGCGATTGGATCCGACAAGACCTAATAGCCGATATTTCGGCCAATACAGAAAACGGAATTTGAAAAGATTTTCGAGCCAGTACCTATCTGCAACCTCTGCCATGTTGTTTGCTTCTTCTATATGGCTGTATCGGATGGAAGGGATGTATATCGTGTTGTCTTCGATGAACTTCCTTGCATTTTTCTTCTCCATGCACTTCTCAACGTGGTGCCGAGCGAGAACAAATGCTTCTTTCTCATCGACAGCCATAGCAAACGACATATCGAATGCGTAACTCATACTTGATCTCCTTTTTTTATAGTGTATTGCCCCACTCTCTAACTTTGAGAGTGGGGCAATTATTATTAGTTCTCCGCTGCATCAGCATCGGACATAAACGAAATACCGTCCGCGATGAGCTTGCCATCCTCCACCTTGCCGAAGACAATAACTACAGCACCTTCCGTCAACTGATCTCCATGCGCTTCGAACGCCTTGGGAAATACAGTAACATCTGTGTTGCTCGTCTTATCTTCGATGGTGACGAAAGCCATGCGGCTCTTTTTGCGGGTGGTAATCTTGCGTACCGCTGTAACAACACCAGCAACGCGAATTTGATTACCGTCATCTGTTTCGGAAATCTTTGCGATAGGCGTATCGGCCTTCAACTTGATTTCTTCAGCAAATGAATCCAGCGGATGACCGGAGATAAACATACCGGTTGCCGCCTGCTCCATCTTCAGTTTCTCCAACATGGTCATTGGAGTAACATCAGTAGGATATTCAACTCTTGGGAAGTGGAATGCTGGGTCATCACTCATACCGGCAAAGAACGAAGAGTCCAGAGCCATCTGGTCTTTGGCCATTTTCTTGCGGGCTTTAGCAGCTGCTTTGGTGATGGCCGGCAGAATCGCAAGCATTTCTTCTCTGCTATGCGGGAAACTGTCAAACGAACCAGAATTGATAAGAGCCTCCAGTGTGTTGGACTTGACAGAATTGATGTTGCGCTCGACAAGATCTTGCAGGTCAGTATATGGACCATGGATCTTACGTTCCTCAACAATCTCCGACAAGATCGTTATGCCTGTATTCTTAATGGCCAGGAGACCATATCGAATGCTATCCCCTTCTACCGAGAACGATACCTCGCTGGTATTGATATCTGGCGGAAGGACCTTAATGCCCATGTTGGTAACGTCATTGATATAACCTACCATTTTTTCGGTCTTGTCATCAATGCTATTAGTCAGCAGTGCACTAAAGAACTCGTGGGGATAATAGCAGCGCATAAATGCGGTGCGATACGCCATAACAGCGTAACAGGCAGCGTGTGCACGGTTAAATGCATACGAAGCAAAATCGGCCATTTCTGCCCAGATCTGCTCTCCAATTTCAGCAGGAATGCCTCGACGTACGCAGCCTTCGACATCCACCGAACCGTCTGCATTCAGCGAGCCGTTAATGAAGACATCTTTCTCGTGCTCCATTACGTCGTGCTTCTTCTTGGACATTGCGCGGCGAACCAGATCAGCTCTACCGAACGAATATCCAGCGACTTCACGTACAATGGCCATGACCTGCTCCTGATAAACAATAGTTCCGTATGTGTCTTTCAGAATAGGCTCCAACTGAGGAATCAGATACTGGATCTGGTCCTTGTTGTTCTTATTCTCAATGAACTTTGGAATGCTGTCCATCGGGCCCGGCCGGTACAACGCGATAACCGCAGCGAGGTCTTCGATGCAGGTCGGCTGCAGTTTCTTCAGGGTGTCTCGCATGCCGGCCGACTCAAGCTGGAACACACCAGCTGTCTGTCCTTTGGAAAGCATGGCATAAACATCCTGAGAAGACAGTTTAAGTTTGGTGAGATCCAGAGGGGTCGTCAGTTCTGTGTGAAGTTCATTCGTCAGTTTCTGAGCATGATCCAGAACTTCGAGTGTCTTCAAACCCAGCAGGTCTACCTTCAGCATGCCGACAGCTTCAAGACTTGCCATATCAAACTGAGAGATGACATGTCCATTGCGATCCTTCTGCACCGGGATAAGATTGGTAACCGGTTCAGGAGAGATAACAATACCAGCGGCATGGGTGGTAGTGTGCCGAACCAGACCTTCAACGCTCATGCTGATATCCAGCAGGCGCTTCGCTTCCGGATCATCCTCATACATCTTCTTGAGAGTATGGTCATGATCCAAAAGGTCGCGAAGGGTAATGCCCGGGCCTGCCGGGATGCGCTTGCTGATGGTGTTGATCAGAGTAGGTGCAGCACAGATTGCTTTGCCCACATCTCGAACGGCGCCCTTGGCGGCCAACTCACTGAAAGCGATGATACGAGCAACATGATCTGCACCGTACATCTCAATAATGTGAGCAATGACTTCCTCTCGGCCTTCAGGAGATACGTCAATATCAACATCAGGCATTGTGATACGCTCTGGGTTCAGGAAACGCTCGAAAACCAAACTGAAGCGGCTTGGCTCGATATCCGTAATACCCATGCAGTATGCAACAATAGAGCCGGCAGAACTGCCGCGTCCCGGACCGATAGGAATACCGTGACGCTTTGCATAGGTAATGATGTCGGATACAATCAGAAAGTAATCTATGAAGCCCATGGTTTCGATTACATTCATTTCGTATTCCAACTGTGCAAGATGCTGATCAGCAGAGCCTTTGTAGCGTTTTTCCAGTCCTGCTTTACACAGTGCTCGGAAGAAGACTGTATTGCTTGTTACGCCGTCAGGCAGCGGGAACTTGGGGAGATGGTACTCACCCTGCTTCAAGGTGACGTTGCACTTATCAGCAATCACCTGGGTATTCTGAATAGCTTCAGGAGCAAATGCATAAAAGATCGCATGCATTTCTTCCTCGCTCTTCATGTACCAGTGATCCGGATTGCCATAGCCAACAGCTGTTTCGTCATCAATGGTGGTTTTCATATTCATCACCATTAGAGTTCGCTGTGACTCCGCATCTTCTTTATTCACATAGTGGACGTCATTTGTTGCCACCATCTGAATTTTGAGGTCTCGAGCCAGAGCAATCAGCATTGGCAGGGCCGCTTTTTGATCTGTCAGGCCATGATACTGCAATTCGATGTAGTAGTCATCACCGAAGATCTCGTGATACTTTTTCGCCAGTTCATAGGCCTTGTCCTTTTCGCCCTTTAAGAGCAGCTGAGGAACATCACCCTGAATACACCCGGAAAGACATACGATGCCTTCATGGTACTTCTGGAGAAGCGAAAGATCTACGCGGGGACGATAATACATACCGTCTGTTGCAGCAATGCTTTCCAGTTTCAGAAGGTTGATATAGCCCTGCTGGTCTTTTGCGAGCAGAACGATATGGCCGGCATGACGATTTTCGGACGACTTATAGGTAATATCCTCTGTTGTGTACAACTCCACACCGAGAATTGGCTTAATGCCATTCTTGGTGCAAGCATTGTAAAACGGTATTACACCATACATGTATCCATGGTCAGTGATGGCAAGTGCCGACTGACCCATTTCTTTAGCCTTGTTGACGAGTTTGTCGATTCGGCTGTGTCCATCCAGAATACTATAACCGGTATGGACGTGCAGATGGGTGAACATAAAGAAAAACTCCTTTCGCGGCAAATGACCAACTTGGACATTTGCAATTATTATACAATTTATATAAAAAATCCGCCACCAGAAAATAAAATCTGATAGCGGATTTGTAGACATATTTAGAAACAGTTCTCCCAAAAGAGAACAGAGAGTGACATTCTCGCAAAGAGAAAAAGAGAGACTTTTATAGAAATATAATAACATACTCTATAAAAGATTGCAACTGCTTACGCTGTTTGACAATTAGTTTGGGAACCCTGCTTGCACGGGGAAAATTCGACAAAATTACGGTAGGGGCGTCCAAGGCATGGGACATCCCCGCTTATGCGGGGTGAAATTGCATTATTCTCACTATTCGCATCCTATCTGGATAGATCCCCGCTTACGCGGGGTAAAGGTAGTTATTATGAAAGAAAATGCATTGGACATAGGTACACCCCCGCTTACGCGGGGTAAAGACACAAAATATGAAAAGATTGAGAATGTCTCCCCTGGGACACATCAGTAAGAGGTGTGGGGAGTCCTGTTGTTTATATCATAACGTTTGATGGTATAAATGTCAACCTTCCCACCATTTTCGAGAGATACGCAAGATGCACATATGGAGGAGTTGGAACCTGAGGAGCCCCCTCGGGATATTTACCGAGAGATTCGAGAACTCATTATATATGAGCGCAGAAAACAGGGTATCTCTCAGGAAGAATTGGCTGAAAGATCCGGATTAACACCGGAAGAACTAGTCAATATCGAAAGCGGAGTTGTACATCCAAGTATCGAGACTTTGCAGGAGTTTGCCCGGGCACTGGGTAAAAGGCTTATTATCGATTTTCAGGACGAGGACATATATCCTTAATTTTTCTCTTGCCCTATGAGGCCATGCGTGCTATAATTGCAAAAAAGAGCGTTCATTCTGTTTTGGTTTTATAGCTTTATGAAGGAGGTGACACATGTACATACAGAAACTGATACAGGCCTCCCATGGTTTTGCCGCTAAGACGGACCGCGAAAATGAAGAACTCTACTTGCCGGTTTGGATGCACGCTTTGGATACAGCCGGTGTTATGGATTATCTGGTAGAGAAATGGCTGTCAGAAAATACGGTGCGACATTTAACTCAGTCGATGGCTGGTCACAGGGAAACGCTGGCTGGACTTTGCAGACTGTTGGCATTGATAAATGATATCGGAATGCATACAGCTCTGTTCCAGTCATCTATTCGTGATAACATTCCGGGATATGAGCTCTGTCCTTTAAGAAGAGAACAAATTGCATGCCGTTCAGGCTATCCCCTATCGCACGCTCGCGCCGGAGAAGCAATCCTTTTGAAATACGGTTTTCCTCCTTCGATTGCTGCCATTGTGGGTGCACATCATGGAGTACCTCAAAGTTCCGGTGCTGAGTCTGAATTTGACGCAAGTCCGCGTAATTTCTTCGGTAATCTCTCTGCTCCTGAATGGGAGAAGTATTGGGAAGAGTTTATCGGAGTCGCATTAAGGATGTGTGGTTTCCGTTCAGTAGCAGAACTTCCGAATATCTCTATGCCAAACCAAATGTTGCTTACCGGATTGCTTATAATGAGCGACTGGATTGCAAGTGATACACACTACTTCCCCTTAATCTCCATCGAGGATAGCGGAGATGCTGACAACTACCCTCTAAGAGTTGATAGCGTATGTGAGCGTCTTGGGTTGGACTCGACATGGGATTACAGAGATACCGGAAAATATTTGGCGCAGCAGGCTCCTGCGACTAACGGTGTTCATCAGATGCTTATTTCTGCTGTAAAAGAAAACACACATCCCGGTATTTTTATCGTTGAGGCTCCTGCTAAATACAAAGTAGCTGACGCGGCCGTAACTGCTGCGGAAATTTTGGCGAAAAAGGTCGGATGTCGCGGGCTGTTTTATGGATTACCGATAGATACAGTATCACATGAAGCATTTGCTGAGGCGAAAGCGAGGATTGCATACCCTTCCGAAAACAACGACGATAGCTTATCTGCGCAGAATTGGTTCGCAAACGTGAAAAAAGAGATGTTAGCTCCTTTTTCTGCAAAGAGCATAGAGCCTTTGCTCATGATGTCGTTGCAAAGCAAGCATGTAATGCTCCATCATCTTGGATTGTCAGGTAAAGTGGTTATCATTGATGAAGTACAGCTGTGCAATGCGCATATGCAACTCTTTTTGAACCGCAGCTTAACATGGCTGGGCGAATATGAAGTTCCGGTAATCATTATGTCTTCTTCTTTGCCGATCAAAAGACGTGCTGAAATGATTGGAGCATATCTGCAAGGATTGTCGCACAGTAAAAAGAAGATCGTTCTCCCTGATGATGAGTGGAAAAGCAATCTTTCCTATCCTCTGATTACATGGACAGATGGAATGAATATTCAGCAGACATGGCTGGATGAGTTGCTTCCGTCGAAAGACATTCCGATTGAACGAGTCTCGAGAGATTCCTATATCAGCAATATTCAGTCCTGTGCAATGGCTGGCAGATGTATTGGCGTCATACTCAATAGTATAGATGACGCGCAGGATACAGCAAAGAAACTGACTGAGGAATGCCCTGATAGAAATGTAATTCTTTATCATGAACGCTTCTTGGCTGAAGATCTTTATAGGCAAGAAGTGAAGGTTCTGGATGCTGCCGGAAAAAAATCTACATCACCATTCAGAGATAAAGCGATCATCGTTGGCACACAAAGCCTATTCTCTAACCTTGATGTGGACTTTGACCAACTCTTTATGGACACTTGCCCGATGGACCTGTTATTGAGGGGGCTTTCTCATATACATCGATACGAGAGATCTCGATCCGGATTGATGGCATTTCCTCGCTGTGTAGTCATTGAACCGCCAAAGAAAAACGCCAACTACGTTTATGGCGAATGGCCAACACATCGTACTTTAGAGATATTGCCCGATAGTATATCCTTTCCCAACGACATCCCACATCTTATGCAGGAAGCATTTACTCCTCCGGATGTAGACATGCTGCCGATGGATGATAAGATGATCTGGGACAAGTACGTTACCGACTACCTGTCCCCCAGTAATGCATTCTTGCTGACTGCACCTAAGTATAGCCGTTTCTTTAGTACGATCAATGGCATTATTGGTGCAATGCCCGGAAACACAGAAATGAGTTTGCGGTGGAGCGTTATATCTAAAAACACATCGTTTGTAGATGCAATTTTACTGAAGAAAGATGAAGACGGTAAGATCGCTGCATTCCATAACCCCAACAAGCAGTTCAATCCTGCATTTGAGCTGAGTAAGTCTGAATGCGAGATTATCAGCAAGCAGCGTATACGTTTATCTGGATGGCTTTGCCGCTCGGATTTCACAGAAGAGATTATTGCCAAATCGGCTTTTCTTAGTGAGTGGCAGCGGAGAGGCCCTCTGAAAAGAGATGTATTCCTCGTTTTGAACGAAGACGGAGGCATCAAAATTCAGAATATTCCATTTGAGTATTCCCCACAGTTTGGATTTTACGTAAAGAAGAAGGAGGCGTGATAAACAATCATGGAGAAAATAGAGTTTAACTTGATCGATGAGCCGTGGATTCGGGTTAACCGTCTTGACGGAGAAAGAGAAATGGTTTCTCTCAAAGATGCTCTTTTGAGAGCACACGAGTTCTCAGGACTCGCAGGTGAAATGCCTACACAGGATGTTGCCATTCTGCGAACGCTGCTTGCTGTTACTATGACGGTTTTTTATCGAGTGAACGAAGTCGGTGAGCCGGCTCCCCTTGAGACCGAAGATGACGCACTGGAGCGTTGGGATGCACTATGGGCAAATCGCATTTTCCCGCCGCAGCCCATTATTGACTACCTCAATAAGTGGCATGAGCGTTTTTGGCTTTTCCATCCCGAGCGTCCTTTTATGCAGGCGATCAGCGCAGCCAATGGTACGGATTGCGGTACGCCGAAGCTCATTGGTGAAATAAGCGAAAGCGGAAGTAAACCCCGCCTTTTTGCTTGCCGTGCCGGTGAAGGCAAAGAGAAGATTCCTTATGACGAAGCGGCTCGTTGGCTGGTATCTCTCAATGGGTTTGATGATGCAGCGTTGAAGCCGCATATTCCGAAGGATCAGCGTGAAGCTACTATTACGGTGGCATGGCTTGGAAAACTTGGTCTGGTGTACGCAAAGGGAGAAACGCTGTTCGAAACCCTGATGTTGAACCTCACTTTGTTGAAGGATGGCCGTGAGCCTTGGCCTGAACCGACCCCTGATTGGGAGTTGGAGGAGCCGCGTAGTCTTGAGCTTCGTAAAATTCCTCTGCCGGCTGAACCTGCTGCTCTTTACACTTTCCACCCCCGACTGATTCTGCTTAAGCGCGCGAAGGGTTTCGTTACCGGATATTCTATCCTTTGCGGAGACACCTTTGACGGACAGAACGCATTTACGGAGCAGATGACTGTTTGGCGTTATGTTCCGGCAAAGAAGGAGCAGGCCGCTTACTTCTATCCGTTGGCACATTTTGCTGATCGACAGATGTGGCGAGATATCTGTGTTTTCTATAATACCTCAGAAACCTCTAAGCGTCCGGGTGTTGTAGAGTGGATTTGTACGCTTCAGGAAAAAGGAATCATCTCTTCGGATGATATCATTCAGTTTGTACGAGTCGGCAACAGATACGATATCAGCATGAAGAGTTGCGTCACAGACGTTATAACGAGCAACCTGCTATTTCATTCTTCCCTGCTTAAGAAAATGAATGATGCATGGAGAAATCGTATTATGGACGAACTCGGAAAGTGCGAAGAGATGGCATTTCGAGTTGGTTTGCTGGCAGGCAATCTGTACGTTGCCGGCGGCGGAAGTACATCCAATACGAGCGGGCCTGCTGACCTTGCCAAGGAGCAGTGGTACTTTTATTTGTCTGAACCGTTTACTCAGTGGCTTATGTCGATTGATCCGGAAAAGGATGATATTGATGTAAAGACCGAAGAATGGCATCAGCAGTTAAAGAAAATCGCATTCTCTTTGGGCGATGAACTCGTATTTGACGCACCGCCCAAGGCACTGTTTGGCCGTACAGTTAATGTAAAGTCGGGCAGCAAGATCAAACAGCAGCATTATTCCGCGCCTGAGGCTTTGGCCTGGTTCAAAGCATTTCTTTTCAAAACATATCCCAAAAAGGAGGAAAATTCGTGAGCGAAAACAATCTTCCCAAAAGCCGGTCACAGCAGCTGGCTGACTGGACCAGTAAACGTATTTATCACATCTTGTCCCTTCCGGGCAACGGCAGCAAGGCGATCCTTGCAAATCTGCGGCGTGGTGTAGGCTATGGCCCAGGTGAAGTCCCGGCTTTGTGGGGAATCATTTTTGATGATTTCAACGAGGACTGGCTTTCCCGTACGGGTGAACCCACGCAGGAAGAATGGGCAGTATATATCGCACTGACGCTCTTTGCTCTTCATCAGCAGAGTAAGGACCCCTCCTCTTCCCCGATGTACCAGAAGGGCTATTCCCTTGGTCGCGCGATCAGCCTCTACTGTAAGGGCGATGAAGATGAGCGCGAACGCTTTCAGCGCCGTTTTGAGCAGATGGCCTATGCCACCGATATTAACGGTGTAAGCTATCACCTTCGTCGTATTGTCTATTTCCTGCGCAGCGCTAATATTCCTCTGGATTACGCCTCGCTGACCCGTGACCTCTATCAGTACCAGAATCCGGATATGGTAGCAAACGTGCGCCTTCGCTGGGCACAGGACTTTTACCGCATTCCCGATAACAAAAGCGAATAAGTTTTTTGAACAATACACATATAGAACCGAAAGGATGCAAAAAGATCATGAACAAAGCAAAGTATGTTGATATTCACGTTGTCCAGACCGTACCGCCCAGCTGCGTAAACCGTGATGATATGGGCAGCCCGAAGACCGCGCTTTTCGGCGGCGTACGTCGTAGCCGTGTGTCCTCCCAGTCTTGGAAGCACGCTATGCGCAAGATGTTCCCTGAGATTTATGGTGAGGAGTTCACCGGCAAGCGCACCGTTATGGTGCATAAGCTGGTAGTTGACGCTATCCTGAAGGAGGAGCCCTCGCTTTCTGTTGAAAAGGCAGAGAAGATGGCAGCCTCGGCTCTGACGGATGCAGGCATCAAGCTCTCTGCGGACAACATCGCAGCTGCTATGTTCTTCATGAGTCTGGCACAGGCAGATGCACTGGCAAAGCTGGCCATTGCCGGAGAGACGGACAAGAAGAAGTACCAGAAGGCACTTTCTGAAAATCCGTCTATTGATATGGCGCTTTTCGGCCGCATGGTTGCAAGCGATACTTCACTTAATATCGATGCTTCGGTACAGGTCGCACATGCAATTTCCACTCACGCCGTACAGACTGAGTTTGATTACTTCACCGCAGTCGATGACGTACTGTCTTCTGAAGAAGGCGCTACTGCAACTCGCCACCTCGGCACTGTTGAGTACAACTCTTCTACCCTTTATCGTTTTGCAACGGTAAGCCTGAATGATCTGGCTGCAACGCTGGGTGAGGATGAGGTTGTCAAGGCTCTCTGCGGTTTCGTTAAGGCTATGATCGTATCCATGCCGACCGGCCATCAGAACTCCTTTGCAAACCGTACTGTTCCGGACGCCGTCTACATCACTGTACGTCATGACCAGCCTGTAAACCTCGCTGGCGCTTTTGAAAAGCCGATTTCCGCAAGCAACGGCGGCTTCGCAGAGCCTTCTGTAAAGAAGCTGGGCGAATATGCTCAGGAACTCTACAAGACCTTTGCCCCGGCGCCGGACCAGGCCTTTGTTATCGGCGAAGGTCTGTCTGATATGGGCGAGAAGGGTTCTCTGCAGGATATGCTGACTTGGCTCGAAAAGGTTGTTGCGGAGGATAATGTATGAGCACACTGGTTCTTCGCTTGGCTGCACCTCTGCAGTCATGGGGTTCAGCCAGTAAGTTCGACATCCGGCGCACACATACCGAACCGACTAAGAGCGGAGTTATCGGCTTGCTGATGGCTGCGCTTGGTTGTCCGCGAGATGATGATAAGACCATTCATCTTTTGGACTCCAAATTGCATATGGGTATCCGTGTAGATCGTCCCGGAACGATTGTGAAAGACTTTCACACGGTCCATCCTGCAAAAGGTGCTGGATATGTTACCTACAGACAGTATCTGTCGGACGCGGTCTTTCTCGTAGGACTGGAAAGTGAAGATGAGAAGCTGATTAAGCGCCTTGAAAAGGCGCTCAATCAGCCGGCACATCCGCTTGCGTTAGGACGTCGTGCTTGCCCGCCTACCCTTCCTCTTGTACTGGGAGTTAAAAACACCGATTTGGAAAAGACCCTGCGCAGTGAAGCCTGCCAGGATACTCTGTGGCGACGCACATCACACGATAAAGTTGCACGACTGTTTGTAGAGTGCTCCAAGGCGCCGCATGATGCTGTTGCTCGACAGGTACAGGGGGCACGTCCGATTTCTTTCAATCCGGAGCATAGAGAATATGACTCCTATATGTTGAAGGATCTCGGCAACGTGGTTTTCCCGCAGATTAAAATGAGTAACCATGACCCGTTCGCTGAAATGGCGTATGAAGATGGAGGTGAAGAATAACATGTATTTATCGAGAGTAGAGCTTGATCCGCACAATCGTCATACCATGCAGGCTCTTTCCAAGCTGAACCAACTTCATGGCGCTGTTGAGTCGGCGTTTCCCTTTGAGCGCACTCGTAAGCTGTGGCGTATTGACTCTCTGAATGGCAAGCTGTATCTTCTTATGGTAAGTCCAGACCGCCCGAATTTTGAAAATATGAGTGCACAGTTTGGCACCGGTGTAGAGGGACAGGTTTGTGATTATACGAAGCTTCTGCATCGTATTGAGAATAAAACGGAATGGCAGTTCCGCCTTACGGCATGCCCTGCAAAGGCATTTAAGCCCGAAGGATCCCTTAATGTACGAGGAACTCTCCGTGCATGTTGCTCTGTTGCCGAGCAGATTGAATGGCTCAAGATGAAGGCTTCGAAGAACGGTTTTGCCGTAGACGAAAACTCGTTCACAATCACTGGTCAGAAGTGGTATGGCTTCACCAAGGGTGAACAGCATAATCGTGTATCCTTCCTTGCTGTTACTTACGAAGGTATTCTTCAGGTAACGGATGCTGATCTGTTCCGTAAAGCACTCACGGACGGTATCGGCCGCGAGAAGGCTTATGGTATGGGTATGCTCACTGTCGTCCATGCCTAAGAGAAAATCATAGCTCAGTTCGTGAGAGCCCCCGCATTCTTGCGGGGGCTTTTCTCAAAAATAAATCGCCGAGGAAGTGCCAATAGTGGAGAATAAGTATTGGAATTCTGGGAAAGTGAATGTCCCTCCAAATCAGAGAAAGAGGTGCAATGTGGATATAAAAGATAGATATGGGACAACAATCAAAGAGGGAGACATTTTGGTTTATCGCTATCCCGACTCGGAGGTAGGCGGTTTAAAAGTGATCAAGAAGCATGATATTTTGTTCGTTGAAAATACGGACTTCTTTGGTCGCCAACAAGACGCCATTCCATTAGCTTCTACCGACTTAGAACATGTCGAGGTATATAAGAGTCATGCGGAGGAGCATTTGTATTCCAGGGAAGAGAAGGTCCCGTCAGATCAGAGAAAGAGATATAATGTGGATATAAAAGATAGATATGGGACAACAATCAAAGAGGGAGATATTTTGGTTTATCGCTATCCCGACTCGGAGGTAGGCGGTTTAAAAGTGACCAAGAAGAATGATACTTTGTTCGTTGAAAATACCAATTTCTTTGGCTGCGAACCAGATGCCATTCCATTGGCTTCCACCGACTTAGAACACGTCGAAGTATATAAAAGTCATGCGGAAGAATCCAAAGATAAAGACCAATAAAAATAAGAGCAGGGCCAGAAGAAATCTGTCCCTGCTCTTTTGCGTTGCATCTCGTTCCTATGTCAAAGCAAGTTTTCGGACTCATCATCGTCGACATATTAGAGCGATTCGAAGGGAATACTCTGCTCTAATCGAATAGAGAAATTTGTGTTGGTTGCAACTCGATCTCCGAGTACAATGCCCTCGTTTCGGCAGGACATATTGCTATGAGTTTCTCGAGTTCTTCCTTGCTCTGAACATGCACGGTTTTGTGGACCGGTGAAAGGTAAATGAGGGTCATCTTCCCCTGCTCCGCTAAGTCTGCAATACTTCGAAGCGTGCCCTTGCTGCGGCCGTCCCATATCATATATCCGTAATCCGCATCTCGGCACATAGCAGCGTCCTTCTTGCTGTAAAACTCGAAGTCCTTAACTGAGGCGGTCACAATAATGGTTTTTACGGGCCAAGCGCCGATATTGTTTCTCGGGAAGCCGTTGTTAGCGTAAACTGAAACATCTCGATAATTGTTATGGAAACAAAATTCCTGAACCTGTGAGTCTACACCATAGCAATCCCCTACCAGGATGGAATAGCCCTTCTCACAAATCGACGAAAGGCGCCGCTGCACTTCTCTATCGAGCGATGATATATTTTTCGAACCTGCGACAAACACCTTCATAGGGGTAATCTCCTTTTGCGATAATTCTTGCCAGCAAATGATCTTTGTGATATTTAGCGCGGAACTGTGTTCCATATATAATCCATAAAGACATTCCAATTATTCGCTACTTGTGAATAGGCATCAATTATGGTCGCAGTAGGTTCTTTAGCAATGGTCGGCTCAATAATAACCTCCCATTCGCTTTTGTGATTGAAGTAATAAAGCGTTGCTTTCTTTAGTTCTTCGGAAAATTCGCTCTTAGTTTTACATTGGAGTAAGAGCTGCTTTACTTCGTTACTGAACTTCCCGTGCTGAAATATGTTGTACACCTGAATATGGCCATTGCGGCACCGATAAACATTCCAGATTAACTTCTCCACTTTAACACCTTCTTTATTGTAGTATAACGCAAAGAGGTCTCTGATAGCAAGAGACCTCTTTGCGTATATATTATCATGCCCGTTTTTTGATAATCGGCCGCCGCACACTCGTGACTTTAGTCGTGAGTTAGGCGGCTTTTTATTGTATTTTGTGTGTGCGTATGGTATAATATAAACATGGATAAAAGCATTATATCACATATACTTTCTAATGTTACGCATGGTCGCGGATATGTCTACTCTTTGCAATATCATATCGTGTTTGTGACCAAGAATCGCAAACCGGTTTTTACCGGCGAAATAGAAGATGCTGCACGAAATCATTTGGTCGAAACCTGCAAACAGTTATCCATAGATATTCTGGCTATGGAGCTTATGCCGGATCATGTGCATATGTTAGTTAGCTGTAAACCTCAGACATGTCTTTCAGATGCTATTAAGGTCTTGAAAGGCAATACTGCCCGGTGGCTTTTCCTCAGCCACCCAGAGCTCAAAGCATCACTTTGGGGCGGGCACCTATGGAACCCCTCGTATTTCGTAGCTACCGTAAGTGAACGGAGTTTCGAAAAGGTAGAGGAATATATCAAATCTCAGAAAACGAAGTAAATCAGAAAGGAGGCTTTGCGGTGAAGATCATATCGAGTTATAAAGTACAGATACTACCCTCGAACAAGCTATCGTTCAAAGGCACAATTCAGATCTACCGCAAGGCCATTGCCTATCTGATCGACGTCTACTCCAAAGAGTGGGATGCTATTTCTGCTATCGCAAAGAAGTACGACCGTTTCGTTTTCTCTGAGAACCTTGTGCATACAACAAAAGGTAGCAAAGCCAAATATGACTTCGATACCGTCTTTTATAAAATGCCAAGCTACCTGCGCCGGGCTGCGATCAATGCAGCACTGGGCGCTGTGAGCAGCTACCGGAGCACTCTCTCTTTGTGGGAGCTATCTCACGAGGGCAAGAAACCTACTCTTCAGGTAGACCGTAATGTGATGCCGGTATTCTATAATGGTGCAATGCACACCGTAGATCAAGAAACGAATACTCATTATATTAAGCTGTATCAGCACAATGACTGGGTTTGGGTGCCGCTTAAGCTAAGACAAACGGACCTCCGCTACCTTGAACGGTACTGGTCTCATGTTAAGGCAAGTGCTCCGATACTCGAACGACGGTATAATCGTTGGTACCTGCGCTTCGCATTTGAGGAGCAGCAGGCGCTTTCGGATACACCTATACAGGACCAGCGCATCTGTGCCGTGGACCTTGGACTCAATACCGATGCTGTGTGCAGTATCATGACTGCCGATGGAACTGTCCTCCAGCGAAAGTTTATCGACTTTCCGAGTGATAAAGACCATCTGTATCATGTACTGAACCGAATTAAGCGTCGGCAAAGAGAACATGGTTATACCAGCATCCATGCACTGTGGCTTTATGCCCGCCGGTTGAATAACGAACTTGCGATCAAGGTTGCTGCCGCAATCACTGATTTTGCTGTGCTCCATTCCGCTGGTGTTATCGTTTTCGAACACCTTGATTTCAAGAGTCGAAAGCACAAGGGTAATAAAGCTCAAAAACTAAGTTTGTGGAAACGTAACTCCATTCAGGATTACGTAACCCATAAAGCCCACCGCTGCGGTATCCGCATATCGCGTATCTGCGCGTGGGGCACGAGTGCCCTTGCCTTTGACGGCAGTGGTTCTCTTTCTCGTGATAAACACAACCATGCTCTTGCTGTGTTTGCATCAGGCAAGCAATACAACTGCGACCTAAGCGCAAACTACAACATAGGAGCTCGTTATTTTATCCGGGAACTCGCCAAACCCATTCCTGCGAAGGAGTGGTCTGACATCGCGGCTAAAGTCCCTGATGTTCAGCGTAGAACCTCGTGCACATTATCTACGCTCCGCGCCTTGGCGGCAGTCCTCGGGCTGTCGTCGCCTGCGGCGTAGATAATTGCATCGCATGCGTCTGCTGTTAACTTATATGCGGTGTTTATTCCTGTGGAATAAATTACTGAGTATAAGCCGTATTAGCAGATTCACAGACCTGCTTCTAAAGAGCGGGTTGTCCTCTACTGGAGCTGCGCCTTCGGTCCCCGAAGCCTGTGACTTCCAGTCATGGGAGGTTCACTTTCGGACGAACATATGATATTATAATCATATAAAGTCTCTCTACGCCGCTCGATGTGGCATGTATCTTTTTTCTGCTTATGCAGACTGTATCTATAATGGTTTCAGGTTTGTCCCTGATATAATTTCGGGACAAACCGCAAGGTCTGCCCCGTTTTTATATAAATTTTTATGAAAGCGAGGTTTTCAAAATGAAAAAGATGAATGAAAGAGGGTGTCTGCGTGAGTAGCACTGTCGACTTAGATTTTGAGCGCAAGCACGCAGAAGATATGGAGCGCCTGCGCGGTTTTCGTCTGCTGGATGATGATTTTATGAATAAGGTGTTTGAGGACAAAGCCTGTGCCGAGTTCTTACTCCAGATCATTTTACAGCGCAACGATTTACGTGTAAAGTTCGCATACGGACAGCACGATATTAAGAATTTACAGGGACGCTCTGTAAGGCTTGATATTCTGGCTGTCGATAATGAGGATCATGTTTACAATATCGAGGTGCAGCGCAATGATAAAGGTGCTGGTGTGAAACGCGCTCGGTATAACAGCAGTCTGATTGACGCCAACGTGACGGAACCCGGCGATGAATATGAGAAGCTGAACGAAACCTATGTCATTTTCATCACTGAAAATGATGTGTTGGGTGGCGGTCAGCCGATCTATCACATTGAGCGGACGATCAAAGAAACCGGCGCATTGTTTGGGGACGAATCGCATATTCTATATGTGAATTCCCAGATCAAAGACGATACGGTTCTCGGGCGGCTTATGCATGACTTTTCCTGCACCAAGGCCGATGACATGTTCTATCCAATTTTGGCGAATCGAGTTCGTTATTTCAAAGAAGACGCGAGAGGAGTTGCAATTATGTGTAAGGCCATGGAAGATATGAGAAAGAATGAGCGCATCGAAATTGCCCTTCGGATGTTGAAGGCGGGCAAATACACCTATGAGGATATTGCTGATATTGTGCAAATGACCGTTGATGAAGTCAAGGCCCTGGATAAAAACAAGTCAGCCTAAATATCAATCCATTCAAGTAACTTAAGGGATAATTGGAACAAGGTGCAGCCTAACGGTTGCACCTTGTTCGGTTTTTATTCGTGAAAAAATATTTGTAAAGCCAACTTCCACAGGTGGAACCCAAATGCGTTTGTAAAAGTAAATTGGGGGCGCGGACAAAATATCTTCTTTACTTTCTAGGTTATAAAGTGTTATACTCGTACATGCATCACTACGGTGCAGATTTTATCCGTTGTGTAGGTGGGTTAGTCACCTGCGTGGGCTGACAAGGGCGGCCACCCTTGTCAGCTGCTTTTTTATATGCTATAATATAGAAATGTGATAGCTCATATCATCCATGAGCACGAAGACGCCCTCGAAAACAGCCAGTCGAGGACGTCTTTCTATTTTTTTCTCTACTGCAAACAGCCACCGCAAGCACATTTACAGCTGAACTCTTATGGCAAAATGTCAGTTTTATAAGTTATAACTGATAAATTCGAAAATTCGGCAAAAAACAATCGCATTTGTAGGTACAAAGAAAAGATTTCTGCGCAAGCGGTCAGAATAAAGGCCCTCCCTTGACAAAGGCAGAGCCGCAAGTGTATAATAAACATAGAAATGGTGGACACTGTTCTACGGTCAATCACCTTTTAGTCATCTGTAAGTCGATGACCGCTTCGGGTCGCAGCCGAGCGGTCATCGCGCATTTATAAGGAACATGTACAGTACGATGACCGCACAAATAAAAAGACGAAATGCTTTTTCCTTCATAACGCATTCACCTCCTTCCGCCCACAAACTGTGGGAGAAGAAGGGATTGACCGCTGCAAACAAACCAAGTGATCTGTCGCAAGAACAGTGTCCGCTTATAGTATAGCAGATAAAAGCATATTTTGTCTATCATCTGCGAAAAATAGGAAGTAGAAAATGCGTTGCATTTCCTGCATTATCAACAAAATGGCATACCAATACTGCGGAGCGGATTTTGTCCATTGTGCAAAAGTGGTATGGTGCTCTGCGCAGGCCGACAAAGGCAGCAACCCTTGTCAGCTGCCATTTCTTGTGCTATAATAATATTGAAATGTGATAGCTCCATCTATCTATGTGAACGAAGACGTCCTCGAAATTGGCCAAGCGAGGACGTCTTCTATTTCCATCTGCAGTTTTTGAAACTTTTCGCAAAAATCGACCTCAAAGAAAAAGGCCCAGCACACAATAATTGTGCGCTGGGCCTTTTCAGTAGATCATTATGGTTTTATAATTTTATCTTTTATGTCAATAACGGTAAATGATTTCGTCTCAGTTTGTGCCGAGAGCTGATCCTTATCATTTAGGGATACATCATCCAATTTTCGGGCTACGATAAGCTCGCGCCCGGTGTCTTCTATAACCTCGTAATCATATCCATCATAATAGAATCGTCTGCCTATAAGCAGATTTTTTCTAAATGGTGTCTGTTCTGTTTCCGCAAGACGTAGATCAAAGGCTCGCAAAACCCTGCCAGTGAACAGGTGCTGTAGAGGGCTTATCTTGCGTGATACACTGTACGCGCCATCAGAAAGATCCACGGATGCCATATTTCTTTCTTTCGCTATAATTGCATCGGTGCTTCCAGAGATTTTTATAGGTGAATGGGATTTTACTGAAGGTAGTAAATTGGCTTTATCCTCATTGAGCATTTTATTATATTTATCTCGTAACTTAATGTTTTCTTTTCCGTCACACAAGGATTTCATCACTTCTTTAAAAGAATCCATCTCCTGCACCATGCCCAGGAAGGGCGAATAATAAAAAGTTATTGTTCCATCCATTGGATTGACCATAATGTGATGGTAAAAATCAATATCTACGATCGTTCCGTGAATATTGCCCGACAATCCAAGCCTTTTGAGTTCCATTGATAAACGATTTTGCAAAGTTCTTAACGGGGAAAGTAGCTGGATATATTTCCTTACCACTATGTCGAAATTCTCGCAGATCCAATTTATATCGGTACTGCCGGTGATTTTTTTGACATTGCCGCCGTTAACAATGGATATACCTTTATTTTGTCCTTTAGTATTTACAATAAAGAATCCGTAAAAGCCGAGACGTTTTATAACAAAAAGCGCAGCGCGATTATTGGCACACATCATGTACAATTTTGCTCCATCGCCGATAGTTTCGCCTATATGCCTATAAAAACTTAAATAATCCGGGATGTTTGTTTTATAAAGTCCATCTGGCAAAGTGTGATACGGATTAGTAGCGCGACCTACTGTAGCGTGCTTAAATCGTATGCTTTTCTTTTTGTAGCCGATTTGGTTATCTGCATATAAGATTTCATGCTCTGTTAGAGAGCAGATGTTTCTATGCGTATGTCCTGTAAAATAAATCACATTCATATCCACTCTGCCATTAAAACATGATTCTATCGGATAATGTGCCGCACAAATCAACGGTATGTTCTTAGTTCTCGAGAGCTGAAACGCTTCTTGATAACCTGCTTCAAATTTATCAGTTTCACCGATTTCATCTTGCCGATTAAAATTTCGGCAGCACAGAGTATTTTGGGCGTTGTGTGTCTCGCTATATTTTGCAAACCCTGTCCTGCCGTAAATTATTGCTTTGTTCGGCAACGATATAGAACTGTTATGCAATAAATTTATACCCATATTCTCTAACTGCTGCTTATAAAACTGAACACTTTGTGCGACGTTATCAAATGCTGCAAACTCGTGGTTGCCCAATACCACACCGATTTTCGCTTCACTGTAATTCTGATGTATCGGAAAATCTATTGCTGAAATCTCTTTGATGGGTTTACCATATTTATTCTCGATCTTTTTTATGGATTCAATATCAGCCCCTAACGTTTCCACGTATTCAAGCGTGCGAGAAAGAGAGAGGTTAAACCTGTCAATATCAATTAGATATTGTTTGATGATAGTTTCTTCTTTTGGGCATACATGCATCTTTGCATAACTTTTGGTAGAGGTGTATCGTTCAAAGGCTTTTTCGTATAAGCGATTTTGATAATACTTTTGTTTATACGTTTGAAACTCAGACAAATTAAAAGCGTGAATATCTGATATTTTCAACCATATGGACATAATTCTTTGTTCAAGCGTTGGAAGCCTTTTTAAAATATATGGAGCTATTGTATAATCACCGTTGACTCCTGCTATGAATTTATCGAATATGTTCTGATATTTATGGATTTCATCAAGAAAATCTATAAAGGCCTTGTACGCAAAGCTGTGCATGAATTGACGAAAAAAAGCAACAGTAATCTGAGGTTCAGAAGCTGTATCACCGGTAAACAAGATAATGTCTGCTTCTCGCAAGGAGGCATGTAGATTTTTCGCCGTCATACGAATGCACTTGTTTATATCGTTATTGTACAATCGCGCGTGATGTAAAAGATGGATGTCTGAAACATAAGCTATTTTTATATTATTGCAAGCATCTGTGCTACAATTACGGTATGTAGGAGGAGCCAGTAAATTTCGTTTTTCCATAAGTGAAATTTGCTGAAGGAGCAAAGCATCATTTGTGTTTTCCCATGTAAACATACTCTTGGTATAATCCACACTCAGATCGACGGTATCTTTGTTGCATTCAGCACCGAGGCATCTCATCCATTTCACGCATCGGAAGGTTTCTTCATCAGTCAAAAGCTCTCTTCCACACTTCGTGCATTTTACCTTTATAAGCATTTTTTCTCTATAGGCGCGGCAGAAGTAACGTGCGGTATTAGGTTTCTTCTTGTGGTAAAGAAATGGTGCGTGGAAAGTTGAAGTCGAGGCAAACTTATCGACAAAACTATCGGGCATCTCTTTGTGTTCCCGGTAAAGTGCCTGCTCCTCTTTTGTTAATTTGAAAAAGCAACTAAATAGGCTTTCCAATCCCTGCCTATCTATATGCCATTCCACCTCTGCCGCATCATGCATTGCTTTGGCAACTTCCTGCTCATATGGGGCTGAGAATGGAATGACTTTCAGACACCCAGATACATCACCTATTTTTACACTCATAGAAATCACTCTTTTCATTTGTATAAACGAAAAAGCGGCGCAGTATACCTTGAATTCGTACACTACGCCGCTTGAAATTATTGTTTGTTCGAGGACATAAAAGGCCGGATGGACTCTGCAACGTTCGAGATAGGCATAGTCTGAAGCCAGATTCTGCCCGGCCCCGTCAGAGTCGTGTTAAACAGGCCCTCTCCGCCAAACAGCTTGTTTTTCAGTCCAGGCACCTGCTGGATATCAATAGATACCGAGGACTCGAATGCTGCTACATTACCGGTATTAACAATCATCTGCTGTCTGGGAGCAAGATCGTATTCTACCAGCTCACCGTCGATCTCTAAGAAAGCCATGCCTGAACCCGAAAGCCGCTGCATGATAAAGCCTTCGCCGCCGAAGAAACCAGCTCCCAACTTCCTGTTGAAATGGATAGACAGCTCAACTCCTATTTCCGAAGCAAGGAATGCCCTTTTCTGGACAATCAGGCCCATATTGGGAGTTATTTGAACCGGAAGGATCTGTCCCGGGAAGCACGAGCCGAAAGCAATCAGACCGTTTCCCTGTGCCGTGTAGATGTTATGGAATATATCCTCACCCGAAAAGGCTTTACTGAACATCTTTCCTATACCACCACCCGAGGTTTCCATCTTCATATTCGGCGACATCCAGGCCATACCACCATTCTCGGTAATCATCCTCTCTCCGTTTTCCATGCTGCAAATTACAACCGGGAAGACACCGCCTTTGATTTCGTATTGCATTTTTCTCTCTCCTTTTCTTCTTTTGTATTTCTCAAACTGCCTTAAGAGGCAGCCTTTTTTACCAACCAGGCATTTGGCAGATAGCGGCCGCTTGCCATCGGACTACTCGTATGAGTAATCATCTCACCCATGTAGGTCATCGAGGAACTCGAACCACCGTCCATGTTCATCGCATTCCAGCAGTCATAGCGCAGCAGGATCTCGGCACACTCGGAAACCGTTGTGCCAAGGCTGGAAGCCTGCCTCCCGTCAATAATAAGCATAAGCGTGGTTTTATCCGCTGTTTGTCCAATCGCCGTCCTTGGCTGAATACCCATGCCGTACGAGCCATCAGTATGGTTTTCGCCATTCAATACAATAATCGGATAGAACTGTGCAGCGTCTCTCAGTTCTGAGACATCGAGATCGTATCCCATACGCAGGTTATCGTCATTGTCATACCCAATAATCTGGTACTGGCCAGTAACCGCCGAATTAACCATTTGCCCTTCTGACTTTACAAGGCCAACCGGAATGTTACCCATTCCCCTGCCATTGAAGTCTTGAAACCCACCCGCGTTAATGCCAAGCACAGCATTGTTGGCGTCACACTGCTCCGTGACAGTTTGTCCTCTGTTCGAAAGTGTATTATGTGACAGGAATACCTGCGAGCTGTCTTTTACAATGGCCAGCTTCCCACGATAGCCTTCTCCAGATATATTTACAATAAGCAGCTTATTGGGCGCATCAATAGCCCAAATGGTATCACCGGCACACGTTTTTATGCCCTTGTCGGCAATATCTTTGATCTGTAAGCTCATTAAACTGTCACGATCAATATCTTCTGGAAACGTCGCCATATCAATCTCAGGGAACAACTCTGTAAATTGAGTATAAACGCCTTTCGTCGGCGGCCCAATCGGAGTCGAACTTCTGGTTGGCAATTTGCTCTCTGCAACCATGTTCTCTTCGATCTGTCGCTGCACATTCTCCATTACCTCGTTGATCACGCTTTCCGGGAAGAAAGCAGTTGCGAGCCATTGGTGGCGCATTGTGCTCATAGCTGTTTCGATATACATGGTCCGCAGGTTTGCGATAGCCGGGATAGACGTGTATACAAAAAACAGGTACATGCCGACTAAAACGGCAAATATACCTGCTGCAATCCCAACCCGTTTAAAAATCGGCGTCCGAACTCTAAAATCCGGCAAGCCATCATCCTCAAAATCAAACTGTTCTGTCAGATAATCAAAATCCATGTTTGATGATTTGATTTTGTCTGTTTGATTTTTTAGCAAATTCAAAACAAAACCTCCTGGTTATATATCTTTTCGCATGCGGCCTTTTTTTAGATTGACAAACTGACTCAGTTTGATGTCCGAGAGACACTCAGTTTGAAGCGAACTCTTTTCGAAAGGACTAAAAATGAAGCGAGTATCAAAAAAAGCACCATCTCCCCGTCTCCGTATCAAATTTTTGCACAGCATAAATTCGAGCATTCGTTTGTGAGCTTCCCTGTCATTTCCGTTTATGTAGAAGCAGCACACACCTTTTCCTGCGTCAGACATTTTTGCCGCAGCTGCAGCACCTTGGGCAATAGCCTCTCGGCATACATGGTGAGCGAATGAGCTATCCGTAAAATGATACTCCCATTTGCCACAGGTCGCACCAAGTGTGTTCGTTTTATCTCCGGTGAAGAAGTTCCAGCCCGACTGTTTGCACTCGCGTACGGCTGATTTCACGTCATTCTCGTGCTGCTTTTCTCGCTGATAGTTCATAATAGAAGCGATAAATAGTGCGACCATCGCTATTAACGAAATAATTGTGCAGATATGAAAAATAGAAGTTATGTATGGTATCATTGTATAGCCTCCCTAGTGTTAAGCGTCTGCCACAGGCGTATTGCTATAGGCTTCTCCGCAATACGATGGATTATGGTGTCCGCCTAAAGCAACATTTTCTTTGTCGGTTTTCAGTATTGTTCGGCTTCCATAGCCGGTATCCGACCAGCAGACATCAACATGCAGGCACTTATATATCAAGTTCTGCTGCCTCCTCAGGTAATAAAAAGAACTCACGGAAACAATTTTCAGAAAACACTGAAAGTTGCTTTCGTCAATCCTTTATAAAACAGGCGCTCTAATACTTGTGACTTCAGTCGTGAGATACAGAGCGCCGAAACCGTAGGCGGCTCGATGCCGCCTTTCGGTTTTTTACGCTACGTACACTAAGCCTCTATTCAGACTAATGATTCTGATCTTTTGGGCAGGGAAATTTTGGTTCCCTTTGCCATACGCACGATAATACTGCCCACCTGAGAGCTGGCCGGTTACGACATATCTGTTTCCTTCGTACTGAAATACAGCGCCGGGCATCATGCGGTCTTTAGAATTATAGTATCTTGTGCTTTTTCGCACCTTCAGTCCTGCCCGTAGATGCTCAGCCTTCTGCTGACCGTACTGTTTGACAGTGTTTTCGAACCATTCCGCCAGAGAATCGGTTTTCTGATCGGTCCGCTTTCTGCGGTTTTTTGCAACCGTCTGACCGTTCAGCTTGTAGGTGCGTTCCGTTTGATGGTGAATATTCGCGCGATTATGCCTTCGAAACTGCTTAATTTCGTAAACATCCGTTCGGATATTAGGTTTGACAGTTTGCATGGTGCCGGCTGCGATACAATAAGCATCCGTGTCATGGGTTTTCTCCAGCTTATGCTTTGTGCGAAATTCTTTTGTCTGCCATCCGTAGGTCAGATGAAGGTGCTCATGATACGTCTTACCCAGTTCTTCCACGAGTTTCGGAATGATCTGGTTCAACACAGCCGTGCCGCCATAACGTTTTGTCTGACCTTTCTTTAAGGTCGACAACTTCTCTGCCGTATCGGCGGATTTATGTACAGCTTCATGGCACTTCTGGCATAAACCAGCAATATTGTTGATGGTATTGTCTCCGCGCTTGCTCCTTGGGACAAGATGATGAAAATGCTCAATGACATTTTCTTGACACAACAGACAGGTATCGTTCTGAAGCTGTCGAACGGCAGCCTTCAGTCCACCGGTACCGTATAACGGTCCATGTTGGAAGTCGATATTCCATTTGTTTTTGTCGGGTTCGTCCAACTGCATAAAAGCAAACTTGTTGATTTCCAACGCAATATCGGATATCGGAAGAATGCGAGATATGCGTTTTATCAGATTCAGGTGCGTCCGAAGAAGCTGCGTTGCTGTAGGTGTCAGCCATCCTGCCGGGCGAACACGGTTGTTGAATCGCGCTTCCGTATTGATGATGTCCTTTAGCATGATGGGTTTCTCGTATCCGGGGAGTTTCCGACCGTCCGGAAAAGTTGTAGCCGTTTCGTGCTTGGCTGCCAGACGTTTTCTCGCCAGTCGCTCTCCTCGACGTGATGCCCGTCTTGCTGCTCGCCGAGCGTCCATCAGGTCGACGATTTCCTTGTTTCTTGTCTCACAATGGGATCGGTATAAATCCGTTCCGTCGGAACGGATTGCAGCCAATCCGATATTTGTTCTACCAGGGTCACAGCCGAGTGTTACTGACTGCACCACATGAGTTTTCGTTGGTCTGTCCAACTGGATCGTGAACGGCAAGGTATCCACCACCTTTGCCTCGCCGGATTTCAGCATCCGCCGAACCTTGCCGAAGCGGCAGGTTGGCATAAGCGGTTTGCCGTTCATGTCCAGTACGTATACTGGTCTCATAAATAACTCCTTTTTGCGGTAAGCCAGACTGATTGGTCGGACAGATGTCCTTCCAATCAATCTGTAAAATTTCCATAGCATAGGCACATCTAACCGGTGCCGGAGGCTTGGAACACCGTCCGGGCGAATAATGTGTCACTGCTCTGCTCAATTACTCTGAAATCATCACAGACTATTGCAAGCCCGTGACTTTAGTCATGGGTAATTGACATAAAAGCGGTGGATCGTTGTAATCCACCGCTTCTGTGTACTTATTGCAGTCGTACATGATGCTTCAGCTGGAAGTTTTCGTCGTTCGAGCAAAGATAGATAATACCTTCGATCAAACCCACGATAGCCGGGATACCCGTCCAGCAGAACAGCAGGTAAAGAATACCCATACCGATCTTGCCAAGATAGAACTTGTGAATGCCCAGACTGCCCAGCAGGATTGCCAGAACGCCTGCTGCAACCTTGCTCTTGACGGGCCACGACGGGTTAATGCCCGTTACATATACCTGCTGAGGAGCCGCCTGTTGAATGATAACCTGTGGCTGAGGCTGTGCCTGCTGGAACGACTGCGCAGCCTGTTGTGTAGCGATCTTTTCTCCACAGAATTTGCATTCAGTTGCACCCGGATCAAGAGGTGCACCGCATTGTGGACACTTGTTTTCAGTCATGATTTTACCTCCTGTTACTTACGGCCCATGACGTACATTGGAATAGAAACCAATGCATATAGAATCAGTAGACCTCTGTTTATGAGCACGAAAAAGACGTGCGGAATAGACGCGACAAGCGCGACATTCACAACATTAACTGCAGCGGTATATAAAACAGTTGCTATGATCAGTGGGACAAGATACCCTGTTTTCATCGATCTTGACACGATATTGCAAAAAATGAAATATGCCAGAAAAACAAAGCCAATGACCTGATAGATTATTGACGAGAAGTAGTTCACCAGCATATCTACGTGCATCACGCCGATGGAAACATACAAGATTGTAGAAACGTAAAAAACGAAAAGGATTGCCGATAAGGCGATAGTTATTTCACGCTTTTTCATGGTGAAACCTTCTTTCCGCACTGAGGACAAAACTTTGTACCAGGAACCAACTTATATCCGCACTCGCAGAAGTGCTCCCGATTATCAGCTCCACATTCAGGGCAGAATCTGCAGCTAACCGCTATTGTTGCGCCACAAGAAACACAGGGTTTCGTAGATGGCGTTGCTTGAACTGGTGGTTGTACGACTTGATTTATCGTCGAACCAAGGTTAGCTGCCATTCCAACACCCATGCCGCCTGCCGCAAAAGCGCCTGCAACACCATTCGGGTTCTGCGCTGCGCTCTCGTAAATATCCATTGACCGCTGGGTCATATATCGCTGGTTTCCCATGATCTCAAAAGCAGCTTTGTTTTCGAGGATCTTGTTGATTTTCTCAAAGTCTTCGTCCGGAAAATTGATCGACTGAATGTAGAAATTTACGATGGTCAATCCCCATTGTTCAAATGCGGGCAATATTTGTTGCCGTACATAATCAGAGAGTTTTTCTAACTGCGTGGAAATTTCCAACGCAGAAGTACCGTTCGTAATGATTGCATCAGCAATGGCCGATTTCGCTTTGATGGCGATGATGCCGCGAAAATATTCCTTAATCTTGTCCATCTTTACGACATCAGCTTGTTGCATACCACCAATCAAACCCTTGAAGAAAGTAGTCGGGTTAGAAAGCTGCAAACCCATTTGTCCAAAAGCACGAACGCGCAGCTTAACGTAATATTTCGGGTCAACCAACTGAATTGGATCAATCGTACCCCAGTTTACGTCCAAACGCGTAGTCGTGTTAATAAAGTACACTTCTGCACTGAACGGCGTGCGTCCGCCAAATGGCAGATTAACAAGCGTCCTTAAAATCGGCAGATTTTCTGTAGCCAACGTGTAGGCCCCGGGATAAAACATATCTGCGACTATACCGTTTCGAACAAACAGTGCAATCTGGCCTTCCTGCACTATCAGTTGGGTACCCATAACCAGCTGGTCCGAAGGATATTTGTAGATAAACCAATCTCGGTTACGCAGGCCATCGAAGCGAACTACATCAATAATTGCCATGATTGTCCCCCCCTTTTACGAGATGGCGAATAAATGAAAAAGGCGGACCAAAAACGATCCGCCTTTTCGTATTATTACATTAGTGTTTTTTTCCGCTGCCAGTGAAGTCGTCTTGATACATGTTACCATTTACATATACAGACTTAGAAGCAGTGATAGTTACCGATTCTCTTGTTTTCCATTCCTTCAGTGGGAAGATAGTGTAGTAATGATACCATCTACCTGTTTTGCTGCGGTGTCCATTACAGTGGGTTCTCACAGTGGTAGTAGTCCAGTAATAGTGGTTAAACGAAACCGTGGCCTTGCAGGTTACAGTCCAGTTGGTCTTATTCTTCCAGTTGATCGGAATGTAGGCCTTTGCATACCTCTTTGGGCTACCGCTATTGTTCGGCAGGCGGAAGACCCATACAGTCGAAGTGCTGCGAGAGTCCTTGATCATATTTACCGTGACTTTCTTACCGTTCTTATTGGCCTTTGTCAGCGGCAGACCTTCCTTCCATGTTGCTGTAGCCGTTACCGAAATGTTCTGGTAAGTGTTTTCGGTCTTGCTTCTGTTGGCTGCGCTGCAACCACCGTTGACAGTCCATCTCGGGTAAGACTTGGCATTAACATACTTCGATACATCTACATAAAACAGACCGTATGCACCATAGCCAGACTTAGAGCTCGTCAGCGCAGTTCTGTATTCGTCCTTAAAGAGTTTTACAGAACCTGTAGCTAGCGGCTTGTTGTTGTTTTTTACGTAATAAACGCGAATAACGCCGCTCTTGTCTACAACTGTAAGCGGAGTGCCTGAGATCTTGTCCAGCCAGTAACCATCATAGCCCTTCAGCGGAGGATTTTTGATAGTTGTACCGATATCAGCATCATAGGTGGCCGATTCTTTCAGCTTACCATCAAGATAATACTCTACCTTGTATGCGCCCATCGGAGCCGTAACATCGATAATAATGATGTTCTTAGCAGGGTCTCTTACCAATGTCAGAGGAGTGTTCTCTACCTTGTTAATAGTATAGCCGGGCGGAACAATAGACTTGTCTACATCGGACTCCTTAACGACCTGATCTACAACGCCCGGATAGGTCTTGGTGTACTTCTCGTTGATAGTGCCGTTGATACGCAGCTTAACGCTGTACTTAGTCGGACCGTATGCCTTGTAGTACAGGTTTACAACAGCGGAACGCATTTTGCTGTTTACAACAACAGTAGCATTCTTGTAATTGTCGCCAGTTACAAACATTGCGCTGCCGTAACCCAGAGCTGCCAGAGCATCGTAACCGTAGCCGCAGTCAAACATATAGCCGCTGATTGCCTTCGGACCAACCTTCTTGGCGCCAAAATACGGTGAAGTAGCACTGTTCTTCATCAGGCCAGTACCCTCTCCGTTAATCATATTCTCACGCTGAGTAATGATTTCACGGATTTCCGCAACCTTCGAATTCGGGTTTTCTACCAGCTTGTTGGTCTTCTTATCGAATACCCATGTAGCAGCAGCCTTCTTGAAGTCAGATGCATATACCAGATTGGTATCGGTCAGGGGGATGCCGCAATTCTTCAGCGCAGCCTGATAAGCCGGCGAGTATGCGGCAGCAACGGAGCTGACGTACTCAGCGAAAGCATCCTGAGAGTTATCGAAATCCTTAAACTCATCAGTAGTGATGGTCGTCGGAGCCGAGATCTGTGCACCAGTATCAATGTCGTAATAGTTTACAGAAATACCGCCCGTCTGCTTCAGCGGGATCACAATAGACTGCTTACGATAGTCGATAAAGTCTCGATAACGACTCTGTTCTGCCCAATCCGCATAGGAGTTAATACCTGTCGTCTGGCTCGGCTTGTAATACGCCATATTATAGCGCTGTGTCGAACCTAAGCCCTGGCATTCAACATACGCCGGGCCTTCCAGTTTGATAGAACCGGTAGTACGATCCAGCTTTGCCTTGTTTGACGTCATATAGTTTTTCGCTATAAACGCATAAGCATTGGCTAGCGACTCCGACGTGATGCCATATCCTGCTTCCAGGCCATCACTGGCGTACTCAATATCGAAGTAGCAGTTTCCGTACTGCTTACCATCCATTGCAGTATACAGTGCAGTACCACCGCTGGTCATAATGCCCTTAGTGTTCTTGACATACTCGGTCTGAGATGCAGTATAATCATATGGGCCAAACGGCACGCCATCGATATCATAAACCTGCATACCAACTCGATGATAGCCCACACTATTTTGCTTCTTATGAGTGATCTGAACGGTCACCGTCAACATTTTAGTGTCGATAACACGTTTCAGGTCTTTATCATAAAGCTGAGCTTGAATGTAGTAGACAACTGCATCCTTCATGTTTTGGTTTATGGTGATGCGAGCTTCTGCTTTACCATTGCCTTTCGCAGCGATAGGTGCGTCAACTAGGTAATCTTTTGAGGTGTCATACTTCAAGCGAACTTCATAGTCATTGCTAATGCCGCCTTGCTCATTTTTGCAAAAACCCATAAGCTGAATATCTTTAGCCGATTCAGCAGGAATAAGCTGCTCAGAGCCAGTTGTTCGCATTATCCATGTGAAAAAGCTGGCATACTGCCAACCCTGAGGGCTATTGTTTCCCAGCGTAGGTCTTGCACAAAGGAACAGATTGGCGATATCCTTCTTTGTGTTTGTCGGCGTAGAGTCATCTGCATCTGTCGCGTCATCCGCCTTAGATGTTACGCTGCTGGACGTAGAGGAGTCCACATCCACCTTAGATGTCACGGTACTGGATGTAGCCATGTCAATTTGCGATTCATTTGCCGCAAACGCAGAAGGATAAAAAGAGAGCGCCATTGCGAAGAGCAAAAATGCGCTCACTAAACGCTTCTTAATATTATGCATTGATTTGCCTCCATTTCTCCATAAGAAAAGCGACAGGTAAAATACCTGTCGCTTTAACTTTTATTTTGAGGAAAATGAAATTACCACTTCGTAAGTTCCCATGCCTTGATATCGTTAGCGATACTTCCGGTGTAGGAAGAGAACTTATACTTGTTTCCGATGGAGATGCTGGCGCGTACTTCATTATAGTGATCTTCATCATTCAGCTCATAAATAGCAAGTCGGAAGGAGTGGTCACCATATCCGCATTTGAAGCCACGACTATCAATCCAACGTAGAGCAGAAGGATATTCATTGGTCTCCCAAATTTCCTGCATAAATGCAGATTTAAATGCATTGATGGCCTCATCCGGATGATTCGGATATGCAATCTGCAGAATCTGTTTGGCCAACATGCGAGAGTCATAGCTAAATCCGCTGGACAAAAGCATTTTGCCATTGGAATCGTACATATCCTTTACGGTACTACCGTCAACAGCCTTGAAACTATTGGGATCATTTCCCCATGCAGCCGAATTCCATTCTTTCATGTCGATATACAGAAGATTGCCGACCTGAGTTACAGTGAGACCACCATACTTCGGGTCTTTTGCTGTTAGCTGTTTACCACCATGAACAGAATCTGTACCCTCGGTCCAGAGGCCAAGCGCCTTGATTTCATCATAAATTGCGGCATTAGTTTCACCTTCGCCAATCTCAGCAACATCTGCCGCCTTAGTCCAGCCGGCACGAACAAACATCGTAGCGGCCTGAGCGCGGCTCAGCGCTGCCTTCGGATTGAAGGTGCCCTTGGCGTCATTACCGATGCAAACGCCCTCCTGATATGCGCGAAGGATGGTATCTGCATAGGTATAAGTGATGTTTGCAAAGTCCGGGATGTTCGCAGCGGTCAGCAGCGGCTTCTGGGTCAGCTCTGCATCCGGACCGGCGCCGAGGCCCTTCTCCAGCATGTAGAAAGCCAGCTCGCGCGAGCAGTTCTTATCATAGTTCTGGGGAGTGATCGCACCGAGGTTCGGCAGACACTGCAGATCGTTGATGCAGTAATTAACAACGCCATAAGCCCAATACTTAGTATTGTTTGCACTCTTGCCCGCATAGCCCTTTGCAGAACAAATCAGCTTTGCCATCTGGCCAATCGTGAGCTTGTCTTCGGGGCCATACTTACCGTTGCCGTAGCCCTTAATAAGACCGCCTTCGGACATCTTGTTGATGTAAGAGGTAGCCCAGTGGTTGGACGGCACATCGCTGAACTTGCTCGTTGCAGGGGCAGCGAACATGCCTCCGACAATAGACACAGCAACCGTAGCGGAAAGCAGAGTTGCGATCAGTTTGTTACGCTTCTTGCCAAATTTCATACGTTTTTCATTCCTTTCTTAAAGGGATATATAAATATAGGGTAGCAAATATATCCTGTCTTGATGTGATTATTATATCACTAATTGATTTTGATTGCAACCCTTATATTTTGAAATTTAATGTGGAACCAATCCGAGGAAACCCATCACTGCTCCATCAATCAGCGATCTTTTCCATTTGACCATGTGTGACTCCCCCCCTTCTTTATTTCAGGTTCGAGCGGGATATTTAAGTGTGAACTCCCGCTCGGTGTTAATTAAGCTGCACTCATCAGCTTTTCTCGTTTTAAAAATGTTCTGAACTGCTCAATCGGAGACGTTGTTATATCATAGCTGGTGACAGCACCGGTGTTAGGATTGATGGTCAAAGAAAGTGTCTTAGAAGTAGCTGCCTTATAGGTAAGATAGCCACCAGAGGTTTTTGCATAAGTTTTATCCACAACGGTTCTGTCATATGAAATATCGCCCTTCAAATTCGTACAGTTGCGGAACATACGACTGCTGTCAGTAACCTTATCTGTATTCCATTTATCAGATGCGTATATCGTTGACAAGCTGCTGCAATACTCAAACATATTACTCATATTAGTGACATTCACCGTAGAAAAAGAGGAGATGTCAAGGCTCGTTACTGATTTAGAAAAGCTGAACATGGATGACATATCTGTGACCTTAGAAGTATCAAAATTCGATAAATCAAAGGATGTTAGTCCGCAACTCGAGAACATATATGACATGTTTGTTACTTTTGATGTATTAAAATTTGAAAGAACCAATTTTGTTAGTCCACATGCTTCAGTAAACATACCACTCATAGTCTGGACATTTGAAGTATCAAAGGTAGACAAGTCCAAACTCGTTAATGAGGAGCAGTTCGCAAACATCATGTTCATTCGAGTAACTTTTGAGGTGTCAAAATTAGAGACGTCCAAGTTTGTAAGATTTTCGCAATCAGAAAACATGTCAGACATACTTGTTACATTAGACGTATCAAGAAAAGAAACATCTAAAGAGGTTCCTTTAAATCCGCCAAACATCCAATCCATATTCTCCGCATTTGTCGTATTAAAACCTGACAAATTCAAGTTTGTCAAACCACAGACGCGAAAAATACCATCAAAATTTTTCACGTTAGACGTATCAAAATTTGATACGTCCAAATTTTTAATATTGCTACAACCGAAAAACATATCAGACATATTCTCTACTTCTGAAGTATCAAGTAACGGTAAATTAACTATTTCTTTGAGACCGCGAAATCTTGATAGAACACTCGTATAGGAAAATAGGTATGATGAGTCAGTGTTGGCTTTTATGCTACCCGACCCATTTCCAGCCATAATAAGTTCTGTACCGGTGCGATAGCATGCAATAGCTCCTGTGCCATCTGCATCAGCAGCCCATTTTTCATCAACATTATCCGATGGAGTATAACTATCCATCAGCGTGATTTTTGTAATTTTATTACGCGCTTCTGTAGATTTGTACCATGTATAATTTGGAGCCAATACCGGCCCGGAGGATGATTTTACAACGAATACCGCTATTGCAGCAGTGGTTTCTGGTTCCGATGCCAATGTTCTCGGTATTTGAGCGTCATAGGAAATATCCAAAGTATCACTCGCAGCAATGTTGCTAAAGGTGGATGTATCCACGACGCCTGAAGAATCCATCCAAGCACCGTTAAAACCCATAGAAATGAGTTTATCTCCTATCGATGTGGAAATGCCCTCATCCTTTGATGTAAGCGTCCATCCATTTTGCGCCGTGACATTGATTGATGATACCATAATAGGAGAACTGCCATAGTTATGAATAGTAGCATTGGTCGCGGTGAAAACCGTGCCGTCTGAAGATACCGTAATCGGCAGCGATGCCGGTACAGTTGCATCAATGTTTGCAGCATACGCGCTGCAACATAACACTGCCAACGAAAATACGTTTATTGTCAAGATTCTCAATATGCCAAGAGATAGGCTCGGCCGAGATTGTTTTACGAAGAGGCGGTAATTATTTCCCTGTTTTCGGGACTTCCTGAAACCGAACATCTTCACTTTTCTCCTCTCGTAGAATACCTTTTTATCGTCTGTGGAAAAGAAGTTTCTCCAGCGACCCCAATAAGCACAAAACGATTGCATAGGCAGCCCATAGCAGGACGCAGGCAATAATGCCCACCAATCCAATGCCCAGTCCTGTTACCACAGTCAGGGCATCATGGACAAGTCCAACTTGGTTTGGAAAGAAGTCTCCTGCGATTGAGAGTCCCCATAGACAAGAGACCACCATTATTCCTGCTGATAGAAGAATCATAAGGATCATATCCCATGTATACTTCTTTCGAATCTTGGGTTTGGGCTTTTCGGTTTGCTCAGGGGTTGTGTTAATGATATTTTGCTGCATAAGGTCACCTCTCAAGGCTTCAGCATTGCAATGATCTCATTCAGCGGCGGAATAACTCCAAAATGTGTCAGCAACGAGATCACTACGCCTGCAAGAACGATTGTCAGTGCAACATGAATACTCAGTTTGAGAAAGCGATAAACCGAAGCCGCAACCATCAGGCAAAACCCCAAGCTCCAGTCGTTGACCAACAGCAGATGGCCCAGGTGAGTAAGCATTGACTTTATTGCCTCAAAATCAATAGAAATAGGCACCTTTATGCTCTCCCCTTTCCGTTAAAATTGGTTATACTGGCCAAGAGCCTGATTAAGCTCGGCTTCTTCTTTGTTATCTGCATCGGCGAAACTGTCAGCATCATCAAAGCCGGCCGGCATGGAGGTATCTTCCTCATTGGACAAGGCATCGGCTACCGGCTCAAAAACAGCGTCAGACTGAACAGGGGCGCCTTCATTCTCAGGGGCTGCTGCCTCAGCCGGAATTTCCGCACTTACCGTCTCTTCAGCACTGGCTTCATCATCAGCCTTCTTTCTGCGACGACGCTTGCCGGGGATTACGGCGCCCTCCAGAAGAGCCTGCTCTGCCTCAGACAGCTCAATATCCCATTTCTCGGTCTTCTGCATGATATCCTTGATCACGCGATTACGTCGAGTCTGGAGAATACGGATAATCGCCGCAACATCCTTTGCATCGTCCTTAACCTCGGACGGGTTGAGTGCAACGCGAATAGCGCTGTGCGCAGTCTCGCCATTACCAAACGCCAGAGTGACTGGTGCATCCCAGTTGTCTACCTGTGCAAAGTATGCAAGCGACTTCAGTTCTCCCAGCGCCTTAGAAACCTCATTCAGAGCTTTCTGCTGCGCTTCATTATTGCGAATAGAGGGCATTATTATTTCTCCTTTTCCGTGATTTTTCCTTCTGCACACCGTTTACAGGGGCGATACCCTTGTTGTTCGGCTATATATAATGCAACAGCTCTTGCTCCTTGCAGACCAGAGCAAGTCGGATTAAGATGATATATCTTATAGCCGTCCGGTATAAGGTATACTATTGGTTCTGAGCTTGGCTCCACATAAAGATCGACGACACAACCGTACGAGGTTTCATCGTCTTTGCGCTGTTTCAGAATTTTTGATACTTTTGCGATTGGCCGCTGTGTACCATCATGAGTATCCAACTGTTCGATATCTTTTTTGGACACTGTACCAATAATACCTAGTGCATGTCTTAAGAAATAGCATGGCAGGTCTCTGCCGTCCTTCTTGAAACTTCCCTTTTCGATTTCAAGAGGATCACCCTGCTTAACGTATGTAAGCAATGTCTGCCGGCTTGTTTTCCCATTATAATGATGAACGCCTCGAACCAATACATCGGATACATGGTCTGTCTTCTCAACAGGAGGCTCCTCTTTCTTGGTCTGTGGGAATGGGGCAAGTCGTTTAGCCGTCATATCAAACATATATTCGTTGATGTGTCCAGCTGTACATGTCGCCTGCATGACCAATTTTGCATCCTCTTTGCCGACAATCTCCACACGGTCGATTAGGCAAGAACAATTGGGCGCAATGCACTTCATAAAACTATCAAGCTTTTTTCCTTCAATCTTCACTCTTTGACACCACCTTCGTAAAAACAAGCGCTACTCTGACAAAAGAGTAGCGCTTGTGCTTCTTATTCAGCTTTCAGTATTTCAGCAGGCTGGTAATCCTGCTCCATTGTAAACTTGATATGCTTGGCATCGGGGTGAGCCGCGAAGAAGAACTTGTTTGCGATAACACTTTCTTCTGGTCCAAACAGGATTATGCACTTGTCACCCAAATTCATACGGCAGATCTCATCCGGCGTCAATGCTTTTCGGCTTACCGGCTTTTTATCAGAGAGATTGACGAGACCCTTCTCTGTGCGATGCTGGAAATACTGTACCGTATCCATATCACACAAGCCCATCGACACGACGGCCGCGCAATGATCCAAAATGCTCAGGTAAGACTTTGGATAGAGCATAGAGAACTGAGGGATATTGTTCAGGATCATGTGAACCGAAATCTCCTTCTCTGCGCCGGCCTCCAGCAGATTTTCGAGGTGTTGGATAGAACCTATATTGGCAAACTCATCGAACAAGAAATTCACGGGAACTCTGCATTTTCCATCAGGCTGAGTTTCTGCGAACTTGAACAGTCTCCGGAATGCTTCATGATAGAACGTCGAGCTTGCAAAGCGCATGTCAGACTGAAAATCCTCAAATGAAATAAAGTACGCACACGGTACTTTGGCCGGAAGTTCCAGATCAATACTTTGACCGTTCATAATCTCACATACCGAATTTTTCATCAGCGCCCCGAGCTTCTTGGACAGCAGTTCGTATACTGTGTCCTGCGTCTCGCTTGGGGATTCTTCGAAAATCATGTAAGCATTTTCGCATTCCTTGGAGCTGATGCTCTTCATGCGATAACCCAGATCGCCTTCTCTGTATGCACCGAGAAGCGCGTACAGGGCGGCCATTTTCGATTTTGTCAGGTGTTTCTGCTTCGACAGAATATCGACATAGATCATCAGGGCACTAAGCAGCGATGTTGCGGCCGCTAGAATTACATTATCTCCACTCGGCCCGATAATGTCAGTTGCGATCTCGAAAGCCTTTTCGGGGTTTTCTGCTACACCTTCGAGCATATCCCAATGATCCGAATTGCCATATCGGAAATTCAGTCTCCGGATAACATAACCATGTTCCTTGAACGAGGTCGCCAGATCCGAATAAAGTGCTTGCGCATTATCGTTAATAATAACGCTTTCGTTGCGACGTATAGCCTGTAGACAGAGCGGCTTTGCGTAGCAGACGGTCTTTCCGCTTCCGCTGCTGCCAAACACACAGACGTTCTTTCCACGCGTTTCATTGTTAACGATAACACCCTTCGGGGTTTGTCCAAGGATCACTCCCTTGCTATCAGAAACGTCCTGAATAATATAGCCCTTTTCTTTTTCGTCCTTAAACATTGATATTCCTTTCTGCGTGAGAATCACTTACGCAAGGTAGTCTCCAAAATCTGTTTGGTTTGATCTGCGTTCAGTGATTTATGCTTGCGCTTATTGTGAACTGTCTGCTGTATGCAAATGAGAACGAAAACAGCGCCGAAGCATATAATGATGATTTTCAACGGCGATGGAGTGACTTGCATAATTCTTTTTGCGGTTTTAGAGAATACATCGCTTACATACTTTTCTCTATTGCGATCCGAATAGTAGAGCGCAGAGAAATAGTTCTTCAGAATTTCGCATGCTTCATCGTCCATGCATTTTTCTGCGTCTGTTCCTTTTCTGATGTAAACAGCGTAGTCACCATGCTCGCGCTCAAGAAAGACAACAACAATGTGGCCCTGATCAGGGATACTCTCCTCGTTATATACCGTATTCAAATATGCGTTTACTTCATCAGATGTAGGCTTAGGATTTCCGTTGATGTTGTTGGTCAGGATCAGCATCGGATATACGCCGGTTTTCGCATAAAAAGAACTTATTCCCTTTTCAGCCTGCTCGTGATTCTTGATCCAGTCCAGCTCATCAACAATAAAGTCTGTTTTCTGAATGGAGTTGATATGCACCGGCTCTCTTTTGACTGTTGATTTCTCAACCGTACTGGTCGGCAGCAAACTGTCAACATCTCCTGAAGAAGCTACTATGCAAGAAAGGACGGCCAATGCGATAATGAAGAAGGCCAGCAAACCTGCTCGCCATTTACGCTGGTTTTCCTCCAGAGAAAAATGGTTTTCCTTCTCCAGACTCGATGCGGGCGCTTCAAACTCACTCATCTGGGGTTGTGGAACTTCATCCTCGTTGGCGGGTTCAGAGTTTTCCTTATTCAAATTCATACCTTTGCCTCCTTTCACGATATATTCTCTCTACTCGATAGAAGTGTATTGCAGAAGATCTCTTCCGCGTATAGCTTCTTGAGGATAGTCTGTGTATCCAAGGCCGAATATGCAGCAGTTGTGAACTCCTGTTGTAAAGTATCTGCCTGCGCAATGCACTCGGCCCGCTTAGCTTGAAATACTAGAGCACTGTCCTTGCGGCCGTTTTGAAGAGCATTTTTTGCCAGAGCTTCGTACTTGCGAATATTTGAGATATTCATCTCTGCCATTCGCTTTGCTGTACGTTCGGTTAATTTCGCTTCCCTGAAGGTGCTGTTAACCGTATAGCAGAGCTCATCTATACGCACGGAGAATTCCTCTAATTGTTGGACAAATACTTCTTCAGGGGTATCTGTGTCATCGCAGAGGACCTTGTGCATATCTGTTATGATTTCACTTAGATTGGAAAATGAATCCTCGTTCTTTTTTGCAAACTCCAATTCAAAATCCTCGAACAGCTTCGAGATCTTTTCCACTTAATCACCCACAATTATCAGTTTTAGCGGAACCTTAGAACATCGCCGGATCAAACTCAGCAGACTTCTTACTCTGCTGCTCCTGCATGTAGAAATCATCATCCAGAAAGCCACGAGAATATCCCGGAGGGCACGGCGTTTTGCGCTTCATCGAGGCGCGAGGATTAAACAGGCCTTTCGCGAGGCCTTCTTCGTACTCCGATGGAGTGAAGAAGCGGCTCTCTCGGTATACAGCACCGCTGCCCTTTCTGAAATGAAATTCCAGCTCATAAAAACGGCCCATCGGGTGAATATAACACACTCTGGCCGGAACGGCGACAGATTTGCTGCTGCTTTCAGGAACAGCGCTAATAATATCATTCAGTTTAAACATTGTGCACATCCTCACTTTTTCTTTTTCTTTATCTGTTCTTCGGGAGTGTTTCCTATTTATATTGATACTTTGAAAAAAGCTGATTTGCCAAACGCTCCATGCCGCTGACCAGCTTATTGAACAGAACGACCGCTTTGTCCCAGAGAACTTTTAAATGCGCTCCGTTCTGTGTGCCGATATCCCATAAAGCAAAAAGTATGAATACCGTGAAAAACAAACCTAAAACAATTGTTCGGCCCCAGTTATACTGAGCACCAGCATTATGCCAATAATGCCGGCCTTCTCGATAGTTCGGTTCCGCAGGAGGACTTGGTTCGATAGGCTCTATTGGCTGTTGTTCTTCTTTATCGTACATGGATTAGTCACCGGCTCTCTCGTTGTCTGTTCTGAAGTTATCCGACTTGTATGTATTGCTCCATTCGTATCCATTGATACCAAAGTATTTACACAAGCCCGCTTTCATCTGAACATTTACCGTTACCTGCATATAAGCGAAATCACCTTGGTTCTTCTGCTCATTGTCGGATACTCGGCCTCTAAAGAACTCCGGAGTGCCGTAAGATACATGGTAAATGAGTTTTCCAGAGTCAGAATAGCAATTTCCTGAAGAGTCTACTTTCAGGTCTTCATCCATATACTCTTTCCAAAGCGATTTTGCCTTGTCTACATCCATAATATTGTAGCCATCAGCACGCCATGTATCATCGATACAGGTTTCAACAATGCTGTTGACGGACCGCTGCGCTCGAACTCCTATGGCGTATTGGACGTCAAACATCTCTTGGAGTTCCAAAAAGAACAAGCCGAAGAGCAGGATTACTCCTGCAATACCAATTACCGTGATTGTTGAAGCACCTTTGCGCGGGTTTTTCAAAAGTTCATGCATAGTGTATGTTATTCACCTACCTATCTTCGAAATCGACTGGATCTAGGCGATTTCCTGTGTCAGAGAAGAATTCCTCCCTTAGTTCATTCCGCCGAGCCAAGGACTTCCTGCGAAAAGTTATATAGCTCATATCGTATTTCATAAAAAGCCATGCGCTGAGCGTTCCGGCTTTGTGGAAGTCCTCGTTCTCCGAATGGACTCGAACGACCTTCGATGTAGCTGTTAACGAAGGGTCATATCGTACCGTGTTGACGAACTTGTTCTGTCCGTGTACTCGGCTCATCGACATCTTCCTTTCGCTTAGTTTTTATGACGGGATAGATCATTCATAATCTTAGGTTCCTGGTTCAAATGTAATTACGATATTAGCTACCGTCAAAGCAGCCGTAATATCCTGCGATACCGGCGATACAATGGCATCAACCGAAATCGGGAGCTCTCCACCGTTCTTGGCAATTTCAGACCAGCTGCTCACATCGAACTCATTCGTCGTCCAAGACGAAGACGTATTGTCAGAGCGGTGACTTGCTATTGTAAAATCATTAGCCGTGAGGGCCAAACCGAACATATTGCTGTCTATTTTGAGGCTTGAGCCATCTCCGTTATTGTAATCTGCAAAACTCCATACCCCTGTTTGTTGCATTTCTACCGTCTTAGGCTGAACCAGTTGACCATAGTTAATGATTTTTACATTTGATGGAGGAATCACAGTTCCGTCAGCTTTAACTGCAATAGGGATGCTGGTAGGAACTACGACGTTGTATAATGGCGCTTCTCGAGTAACCGTTACAGGAATAGATGCAGAGCCTGTAGTTGGATCGACTTTTTCCACAGAGCTAATCAAGCCTTTCTCCTCTAAAACATCTTTTATTTTATAGGGGCAGTACCAATTATTCATATCTGAATAATCTCCAAGCCACCATTCCCCATTGATATCATGAAGTGTTGTCATGCCATCAATATCATGCACGCCATAAACGTCTTCAACGGATTTTTCTTTGATTGTCCTTCTGTAGCCAAGATGTGCCGGTTCTCCATCGATTGTATACTCTTTTTCGCACGGACTAGAGCAGTTCTTGCAATATGCCCCAGTTTGATGAGCAATATTACCTGCTTGGGCGTGTGGGGGACACATCATTCCAACAAGCAAGGCAATGGAAAATAATACCCCCGCCCCCGATTTTCTGAATATATTCTTCATAGTAGCCTTCTTTACGTCTTCCAGTAAATTTCGGATTGTCCATTTACCTTAACTCGGATCGGGATAGACAACGGATCCATCGGGTCACCAAATCCCGGATTGATCAGAGTAACGTGATAGTTTGCCGAAACATTTACTGTGAACTGGTCTCTCAACTGAATTGTAGCTTCCGATACATCTACCCAGTCATCCGCAGAAACAGTAACTTTTGCATCAATATCATCGGCATTAGGGAGCAGTTCGTAAAGCAGCCTATCAATCTCTGTTTGCTTGGCTTCACCCGATACCTCGACCGCTCGAGCAATACGCTGTGCAGCATATGATACTTGGTTCATCTGCAAGGCATAGCCTATGATAAGCAGCGTGGACAGCACCAGAAATACCAGTGCAACCATATTGTATACCATTTCAACAGCCTCACTGCCATCGCAATTACTCGAAAAGTCCTTTATTCTTTTGCAGGCAAATGCTCGCATCCGCCCTATTTTCTCAACCATTATTGTTAGCCTCCCTTCCGCCAACCAACCTGGATATTAACGGATTAGTGAATATCCAAGTTGGACATTTGGTCATTCCCACCAATATCGTTCAGACATTCCGACTACTGTGGAAGCCAACGGAAGGTCTATTTTAAAAATGCCATAAGGGTTGGCACTCAAAAAATTGATACGATATGTGCAGGAGCCCACAACCGTGAAGGTGTCTTTAAGCTGAACCTTGTTGTCGGAGAAGTATTCTACGTCTTTTACTTCGAGTTTTCGATCAATCAGCTGTGTGCTGTCACCCATAAATGAATTGAATTGGGCTTCCATGGCTCTCTGATCTACAATGCCAGACGTTTCCGCCATACGCACTGCACTTTTCGTCGCAGAGTTGACCATCGTAAGTTCCAAAACATAAACAAGGAAAGCCAGTGCAACCATAACGAAAAACACCAGCATGGCCGTAGACCAGACCATTTCAACAGCTTCGCTGCCGTTTGTGTCTTTCGAGAAAGAATGTATTTTGCTTTTTATCGAGTGGAACACCGCCTACACTCCTCTCTAACTTAATGAATATGTCTAAAAATCTTTTTAGATTGTTCTTTCGATATAAATGAGAAAACTCCCCGGACTGCCATAATGGGGATATAGCAGCCCGGGAAAGATCCTCTCCGCCCGGCATTAGAAAATACCAGACAGTTTCTCCTGTGCCGTCGAAATCATCGTGTTGAACAGGCCCGGCATTGCGGTTTTAACAGCCATAGCAAGCAAACCTACAATGACTACCGCAACGACAACCATGCCGATCTTCTCGGTGGTGTCAGAACCGTTGGTGTCCATCAGGAAGGCCTTTGCAGCTTGGACCTTCTGCTGTGCAGCAATAGCCAGTGCATTTATCTTCTTCATGGGAACCATCCTCCTTTCATAAAAATCTGCAGATTTTCCAACCCCTCCAAAAGAGAGGAAGCACCAACCGTGGGTTTATAACTCGCAGCTCGTGCTCCCTCTCTTTATAAAGGGTTTTTTTACAGGATTGTTGCGACCGACTCTATAACTGCCTGAATCAGAATATAGAACATCATAATAACGAGAATGATGCCAGCCGGCAGGATTGCTCGTTTCATCTGACCAGGGCGCTTATCCAGCTCACGGAGAATGAGCTGGCGATGCATAGTTGTCATGTCTTGTGCCAGATACTGAAGAGTCAGAGAGTTATCAATGCCCTTATCTACCTCAATTAGTGCTGCACAAAGACGGGATATTTCAGGATTACTCATGCGACTATCAAAGCGCATCAGTCCCTGTTGAACGCTGGAAGACTGCATATCCGTCATAACGATTTCAAGCTCTGACGCCATTGCTGGAGATGCAATCTTCTTGTAGCAGTCAAAGCAGCGAATTATGTCTCGATCCGTATGCAGCGCAGATTCAATAGAGCGAATGAACGTCGGGATCTCATTTTCGACGATTTTATATTTATTCTCCAGAGTATCCTTCAGCTGGTCGAAGTTCTTAAAAAACAGATACACCGCCATCAGTAGGCCACCGATAATCAGCAGTGCTGAATCGATCGTCATTGCAAATATCGCAACAAGGATGCCCAGCATCGCGCTGAGTATCGCCTTGGCGTAATATTCCTTTGCGGTATAAGGAATGTCCGCTCTGGCAAGGTCATCGTTCATCTTTTTTTCGTGATCTTGAGAGAGTGGAATCAAAGGGGCAACGATCTTCATGATATTGTTGAGCGATCTGTTCTGCCAGATATCAGAATCTCTTTTTCGCCAACGAATAATCGTTGTCAGCGTTTTGCTCTTTCTTGCGTATACATCGTATCCCAGCAGTGCAAGGCACGGGTAAAGAAGACCGATAAACACGCAGAAGAAGATTATAAAATGTGTAACTGTAATCATGTTTGTGCTTCTCCCCTTCATTAACCGGTAATCGGCTTATTGATCTTCATTGCACGACCGGTTGCCCAAACGAGGCTTCCAAGCATGCTGACTACCAATACACGACCGAAGAAAGTAGTAATCAGGTAGTTGTACCATTCATACTGAATTACACGGATCAACAGAGGAGAAAGCAAAATGATAAACAGCATGGTGAAGTAATCTCTCCATGCGCTTGCAGTTTTGGTATCATTTTCTCTCTGTGCAGTCTTTGCATCGTTCATATCATCCAGGATCGGCATCAGGTTTACAATCTGCGACCTATCTGACTGCGTCAGGATAAGTTGATCGATCCAACGCGAGAAGAAGATATTGGACACCTTGGTTTCAAGGTGTCGGAGGTTGCGCTCCATATTCGCCGAAACTAGCTGGCAGTCCACCAGAAACTCACGGAACGGTTTGTCCATATCGATAACATCAACAGAGTTTTCTACCGCCTTCTGGATATCCAAAGTATTCATATATTCGTGAGTGATAATACGCATCGCTGCTTCCAGGTTTTCTGCAACAGCCCGGCGTTCCTTATTACCTTTGAAAATCAGGAATGCGTGCGGCAGGACGATACATACACCTGCAACGCACAGCGAAATCACACTGTCAATGAATACGAGCTTGCCGAAGAACCAACCGCCGGCAAGGCTGACTGTAAGCAGGGCAAGGTAGGTCTTCATGTCCGTGTTGGTTGCACGGACCAACTTGCGTTCGCTTACAATATACTTCTCAATACGGCCAGCTTTACGCCCAGTGATTTGAGCTCTCTGCTCTTGCAGTCGTTCTTTTTTCCGTTTATTGCGGCGATATTCTTTATCGATGCCGGAATTCATCAAAATAATTGAAGCCAGCATAAAGAATATAGCCCATAAGATTTTAGCTTCCAATACAAAACACCTCTGTTACGCTTAATCCAATCGCACGTTCACGCCGCCAGCGGCCGAAATAAGATTGACCAGTGCAAAAATAATAGCTGCAATTGCGTAGAACATAAAAAATTTGAAATCATCCAGCCGTATAAATGAGAAACCTGCTCCAAGAAAGTAACATATCGCGCTTGTTCCGGCGGCGCCTCTACTCATCTTGGAAGCAATAGAGGTAATTCCGGCTACAGCCAGCAGGATAGCTACTATCAGCAGTGACATGCCTCGAATGTTATCCGTTGCATGACCCATAATAAGACGAAATGTCCCCAGCAGTTGGCACTGCAGAATCAAAAATCCTACTGAAAGAAGGGTTATGATGCCAATGATAACTTTTGGTATGTGGAACGGCAGCGGCGGATCTGGCTGGTCGATGAATTTCGAGAAATTGTGGTCCGGGACCAGATTTCTGTTTTGCTCTGACAGTTCCTCTGCTTGAGGAGGAGCTGGATTGGGCTGCTGCGGAGGTGCATACCCTTGCGGTGGAACCGCAGCTTGCTGCTGTTTTGGCATTGGCTGCTGCCAAACCGACGTGCTCCCCCATGGGGTCGTCATCGGACCGGAGGATATGCGATTCCCGACCGGAGGATATCCGGTTGGGGGCTGCTGCTGATTTTGTGCCACATAAGGGTTCTGTGCCTTAGGCATTTGAGCCTGTTGATTTTGAGTTTGTGGGACTCCCTGTCCCAGAGCATCGCTCACCTGTTGCATTGGCTGCCCACAGCGAAAGCAGAATGCCGCTTCGTCCGGCAAGGATTGTCCGCACTTGGGACAAAACATACTTCCTGTCACCTCCTATTAAAACGCCTGGGATACAAACCCGACGTTCGTATTAGCTCCCATTGAAACATACGACTCGGGCTGCCAATCCGGTCTTGCAAACTTTTTGACCAGATCCAGACGGCCGCAGTTATCGAATATACGCTGGGCCATCTTATCAGACAGATTACCTATGCGTGCATGTATACCGTGAACAGCAGAAACCGAACCATCTGCAGCATATTCGTAGTTCGTGATTTGCAGTCTGTAGATATAGTGGCCAATTACTCGAACGCCGTCAACATCTTCTGCTTCGTAAATACCTGTAATCTTACGAGTACCATCCTTCAGCTGCTGAGTAGAAATGATGATTGGAAACGCGCTGACAAGGTTCCTCATCAACAGATGTTCCGACAAGTCGGTACCCGACATCTTACACATGGTAAGAAGTCGCTGATATGCCTCTACACAGTTATCAGCATGGAATGTCGACCAAACGATATGACCAGTCTGTGCTGCCGTCATAGCGTTCATCGCTTCTTCACCGCGCATCTCAGCGCAAGAGATAAAGGTCGGGTGGAAACGCAAAGCTGACTTTAGCAGATCCGGTGCGGTGATGACTGTACCGTTTTTTTCATCTACACCGCAAACAGCCGTGTAAATAACTCGTGCATCTTCAGGAAGCTGCAGTTCTCGGCTTTCCTCGATGATATAAACGCGAGCCTCTTCCTTGGTGTTTTCAACGTAGTCGCTCATCAAATAGTTTAGGAGCGTAGTTTTACCGGAACCCGTTGCACCAACCAGTGCTCCGGAGACCTTATTGCGGGTACATAATTCGATAAACTCAAACTCCTCTGCCATGGCCGAAGTCGCATTGATCAGGTCTTGGCGAGTGATTCGTGCTTTGGTTTGCTTACGAATGGAGATAACCGCTCCCTTATCATCACGAATGATCGGCGGGATCATAACCGAAACGCGGACACCGCTTGACATGTATGAGTCAACTCGCGGGTTGGATTGGTCAATGACCATATGACCCTTACGAACCATTCGCTTAGCGATATTCAAAACGGATGCAGCGTCTTCAAACCCTTCATCGAGCATATAGCTGCCATCGCCGGTAATGATCTCAATCTGCTTAGGTCCCGGGCCAAACACGTTAATCTCTTCAATGTTTGGATCGTCAATATACGGTGTCAGGATACTTAAGCCGGCCATATCCTCGAATATGCGAACCTTGTAATCTTGAATCGTTTCTATATCCAAAGTAGCTGGGTGCTGTTGGAGCAGCGTGTAGATGATATTTTTTAACTGCCCCTCCCCCTGCTCGCTATCCAAAGCCGCTGTCAGAGAATGCTGCATCTCTTCACTGGAAGAGATCTTGTTCTGAACCCATTCGAGCACGGCCTTATAAGAAATTCGTGGTGCATCTTTTACAGTCTGATCGACATAAGTACCTTCCCGGACATTTCTGTCTTGACGAGCCATGTTTAATGCGACAAAGGGATTATATGTCTCGCCATTATTTTTGGGCATTAAAATCCAACTCCCTTCTATCTAATCTATCTAAGGTTATTTTCCAAAAATCCCGCCGAACAGGCCTTTTTTCTTGACCGGCTCTTCTCCCTCGGGATTTGTTTCCTCCATCGCCCTCTTACGGGCAAGCTCTTTTTTATGCTCCTTAGTAAGGATAGCATGGATCAGTGCCAAAACAGCAGCACGATATTTCTTCGCCGCACGGCCGCCTACAGTTACAATGGGGCGTCCTTCATTCTCGCACAGATATGCTTCATCTACGCAGTTCAACTTGATCTCACAATCCGGCAGAGGGATGGAGGCCAGCAGCTGAGACATATCGCATCCTCCCTCACGGGTGTCTGCATCTACGAAGATCGTCTTAGGCATAATTGCATCCAGCATCTGCTTGTTGGAAATGTGCCATGTGGCAGCAGATACTCTATGCGGTACGGTTACGATAACACTGTCCGCCTCTGCCAAACCCATGCCGGTAAAAGTAGACTCCTTATGGCTCGTGCAATCGATAACCACATAAGAAAAACGATCTCTCAGATCGCCTAACACATGTCCTACCTGTTCAGGGGTAATGGCTGCGATATCAAATGAATCGCCGCCAGTGTCCAGTTCAAGAATATAAAGGTCCTGGCGTGCAAGCACCAGAGACTCACCTACATTATGGCCGCTACTAATAGCTGCATACAGGCCTTTTCCCTTTGGCACGCTGGTACCGAAGAACGCCTGGAGCTCGCCATGGTCAGTTCCTGAAACAAGACATGTCATAAATCCCGAGTCTGCAAGCACTGTTGCGAGGTTAACGGCCAACGTAGTTTTACCGCTGCCGGGTGCGCCCCAAACGCCAAACATAAACTTATCCATTGACATTACTTTTTAGCTCCTTCTGCGGTCTTCTGGTCAGCAGTCTTATTCGGCTCAGCAGTCTTTGCCGCATCAGTTGCAGCTTCTTCCTGCTGGTTTTCTTCCTCTGCCTTCTCGATTCTCGGGTGGAGCAGCATGTGAACCGTGCCACTGTATTCCTGGTTTGCCAGCTTTACAGCCTGCTCATCGTTTACAATTACCGTTACGAAAGCCGGAACAAGCGAGGAGTCAAAATCTTTTTCGCTGCCATCGTTTGCCTGCTGGATTGAATAAAATTTGCGGTTTAGAGAAGTTACATCCTCCATCGCCTGGTTTTGAAGTTTGTATACAATTACATTCTTCAGGAGGGTTGTCATCTCCATCTCGATTTTATCCGTATTGCCAACAGCCTGACCATACTCATCAAGAGAAACCTTAACGGCCTTCTGAGTCAGAATATCAACAACATCGCCCGGCTTTGCCTGACCACCTACAGACTGTGCTGCGGAGTCCAGAGATAGGGTGATCAGCTTATCGCCATCCTTAAGGAGCGTATCAACTGCGCCGTCGACTTCAGACCAGTCATCAGCAAACATGTCGCTGTACAGGTTGGAGTCGTGGCGGATATCCTTTGCAGCATACTTGCCAACGATGTCACTCTTCTTGGTAATTACAGCAGCATCCACGCCGTAACGACCAATCTTCTTGGTGGACAGCATCTCTTCCGAGATTTGTGTACCAGCATTCACGTCGTCAATAAACTGAACGACATCTTCTGTGGCTTGCTGAGAACCATACATTTTCGGGAGCAGCACGAATGTGAGAACTGCAGCAAGCGCCAGCAAGATAATGCTGATAAAAAGTTTACTTCTGAGAAATTTGAGCATATTTTTCACTCTCCATTATAAAATTTTGGGCACAAAAAAACCAACTGCCACGAACATGGTAGTTGGTTTGCCTTTGCTTTAAGCCCGAATTTTGTGAGAGCGCCCATACTCCCACTTCTTCACACTACAATTATAGCACATTATTTTTGTATTGTAATTACCGACTTGTTCTATTTTGTTCTACCTGTGTTCTACCTTAATTCCGCTCTTCAGAAGTTTTAAAGCAGAAAAGCCGCCGGCAAATGCCGACGGCTCAACTCGATAAGGCACAGACGCTCCGTTCCGGCAAAGCTGTTTCTGATAATGGATTCGGAATGTTTCGTACACTCCCCAGTACAAGCTTGCTGAACAGGGAAAAATATCATCATACCACAAATTTACTACTTTTGAACAAGCCTTGATACAATCAAAAACCATGCCTATAGCTATGAGGCATGGTTTTTGATTCTTTTTCATGTGCAGAGTTTGGGAATATGCACCAATAAAATTTGTCTGTTTTTGTTTGACTTTTGAATTGCTATTTTTCAGAAAAGAGTATATGATAACACCATAGAAGTCCAATTAACCAGAAAGGTGATTATATTGAGAAAAAAAGCATTATCAAATTCAGAAGAAATCCTTCTGTACATTTTTTGGGATGTTGGCACACCACTATCCGCTCTAGACGTTTTTGAGATCTCGCAAAAAACTGAGGATGCAGCCAGTTGGAGTATCAACTACATCCATAAAATGCTGACGTCTTTGCTGGACAAAGAGCTGCTTGAAATCTGCGGCTTCGTCAGATCAGGAAAAAAATACGTCCGTAGATTTCGGCCCTGCCTTACCAAAGAGGAATATATTGCCGACAAGCTTGATCAGCAGGGCATCAACACCTCATCGCTTGCCAAAATTGCAATGGCGCTTGTAAAAAAGCAGGAGGCAAAAGGAGGGGATGAGAAATATGACCAGTTCATCGCTGAACTGGAGCAAATGATAGATGATTTTGAGCAATCAGGAGATAAGAATAACGAACCATGCAAATAACACTTTTCTCATTCTTTTCTTCGGTTTTGTGGAGCAGTGTTTTGATTGTCGGGATCTATGTCCTTCGCAAAGCACGCCATTTCAGAACCAGTTTCGGGCTTGGTGCATTGGTGCTGCTGTATCTGTTCAGCATCATGCGCCTCCTCTTTCCCTTGGAGCTGCCCCATGTGATCGAATTAGGCATTGATGAGGTGTATCCCGAGATTTACCGTTTCCTGACGACCGATCACTCGTATGGGGAGTTCCTGAACTTCTCCTACCTTGACGCCCTTGTGTGTATCTGGGTAGTAGGGGTAATTATACTTACGACCCGCTACATCGTCTCTTATCATAAGACGATGCGCAATATCACAAAATACGCTTCCCCATGCGGTCAGCACGAATACACATCACTGAATGCGGTGAAAAGAGATATCGGTAAGTCGATGAAAGTATCGCTTTGTACGGTTCCCAATATCAGCGTATCCTTCGGAATCGGTATTTTCCGAAAGACGATATTACTGCCGCAAAACGACTTTACGGATAGAGAGATATATTATATTCTGCTGCATGAGTATACGCATTTTCTGAACCACGATATTCCTGTTAAAATGATGACTTCCGTGTTCTGCTGCATCTTTTGGTGGAATCCTGTAGCCTATCTGCTGAAATCTGATCTGGAGCAGACACTGGAAATGAAATGCGATGCTTCGGTAGCGCGTTATCTGGATACGCAAGGGAAAGCGGATTATCTGCGGACAATTGTAGATGCCATAAAACCGAGTTCTATGAAGCGGCCTACTCCATACACTTCCACGGCCCTGTTTCAAATCGGTCGGATGTTGGATGTCAAGGAACGGTTCGATGTGGTTATGAATTATGGGGCTGGGCATGATAGGACACTTTCGCAAATGGCGCTGTTCCTGGTCGGTGCGTGCGTATTTGTGTTATCTTATGCAATCCTTCCTCAGCCGAAATTCGATGCGCCAAGCAACGAAAAAAATGGGAGGATCGAGTTCGGCAGCGATACAGCCTATATACAGCAAGATGAAGCGCAAGAATATTGGTTGTACATTCAGGACGAAGCACCAATCAAATTGACAAAAGACGAAGCTGAGTTTTATCAACAAACAGGCATTACAATTACAAAGGAGTAATGAATATGAAAAAAAGAATTCTCTGTAGCTTGACCGCGGCTATGATTATGGCCACCTCTATTCCTGCCGCATTTGCGGCAAATGTACCGCCAGCCCCCACATCTTGCGGTGAAAGAGAGATCGTGCCGTATGCCGATGTGATTATCTATAGATACCGTATTGAAAATGGCAGAAAGCAGTACCGCCGTTGGAACGAGACCAGAGGATATTGGGTTGATCCTTATTGGCTCGATGTTCCAGGCAGTAAATAAAACCGTGGTTAGACGGAAAGGACTGATGCCTATGATTGCATTAAAAAATCCACACAAATCGAAAGGCTGGCAACCTTGCCACTAAAATGGCAACTCGAATTTATGTGGACGAAGATATATTAGCATACTTATTTGACCGATTCAATAGTAAAATCAATCTTTATATACCTTATTTGTATAATGCTTTGTTTTACGTCTGGAGGTGCAAACATGAAAGTTAAGAAACGTATAATTAGTGTTATTCTCACTATTAGTATGCTCATTATCTCGGTAGTTCCTGCATTGGCCGCAGATATTTCAGTATCCCCAATTTCTTTCGATGATAATGATCAATCTTCCATAACTGTTATTATGCCTGATGGAGACAAAGAAACGTATGATGTTTTCTTTACTGATAATTCAGTTATAACTATTCACGACAAAGGGAATAGTACAACACGACTTGAAACTTTTTTTGATAGTGGAAAAAGTGTAGAAACTGTTTATCAAAACAAAGTTGAAATTTTACGCAAGACTTATCCAAGTCTCTTAGTGAAGCAAAGCATTAAAGAGAATAATGATTATAATGTCGAACCTTCTAATTTTGTTTTTCCTGAGAAATATCAGAGCATCGGAAGTGTTTCTTTTAAGACAAACAGCACAGGAGTAGCATATAAAATTAGTATTGAGTGCAAACAAGATTCTGAAGATTACTGTGAAAAATATGATCTAAACGGTTCAGTAACTAAAAGTGTTCAATTCTTAGTAAACGGATTGCTGACGATGTTTTCCCCATTTTCCTCGGTAGCAACAGGCATAGCTAGCAATGTTGCAAATAACCTTATTTCTGCGGGGGTAGTAGAGGTTAGAAAAATTGGAGTAAATCAAATCATTGCAGCTGTGACAGCAGACTATGTAGAAGGTTTTGTAACTAATTATAGCATTAGATACAAAAATCAATACGGGGCGTCGAACACTGGCATTGGAAAAGCAATTTACATTAAGACAAACGACGAACGCTTTAATACTGTCGAATATGACGAAATGTATCCGCAGTTTCTCAAAAAACGGGATGACAAAATTGCAAGAATGATTTATTATGCGTATGATGCGTACGGCTATCCCGGTGTAAGTTCTTGGAGTGCAACCAGAACCGTTCCATATTGTACATCCTAAAAAATATTCGGGACAACCTTTGCATAGGTTGTCCCGATTTAAAATGGTGATAATGATGAAGAGAACATTATTTATGTCAAGCGTATATTTAATCTTGTCAGGCTTGATAATTTTTTTTGCTGACTATTTGACAACACCTTTTATACAGAAGCTGTATGGTTCAGGAATATCATTGGAAATAGTAGTAAGAATTAGATACAGTATTTCGGTAATTCTTTCTGCTATAGTCTTTTTTCTTTTTCTTAGATTCTGGAAAAAAAGAAAGCAAAATTTGTTGCAAGTAAAAATAATATCAAAATGCATATTTGGTTATGTAATTTTATCGCTTCTATTAAAAACGTTTTTTCGGTCTTCAGTAATTATAACTTGGGCGGTTACTATTATATCGATTCCAGTTAATATTTTTACCTGCTATTACGATTTTGTGTTAGCTTTTTCGACTCATCCAATTGCATATATAGTTGGTTTTCTGCTATCATTGCTCCTGCCTTTTTTGATGTATTATCTTATCACAAAAGAAACAAAAGAATTCGACTCCAAACCATAAAATGCGTCAATCTTTCTAAAACTTATAAGAGCCTTATAAAAGACATGATTTCCCAACTGTGCTCGCCTCATGGATGCCAATATATATTCTGTACGCCGTTATATCCAGCAAGTCACATTTAAAAAATTCCACTCGGACTCGTGAAGTTCAAGTGGAATTTTGGGGATGTTTCGAAACAGTCTACTTTTCGTTTAAGTAATTCATACAATATACCAAATTGTCTGCTCCAAAATGGTCAGGCCATCACGCCAGCTCCGGCTGAGGCTGTTTCAAGCCAAGCTGGGGCTGGTCATCTTTTTTGCTTAACAGGAAGTTCAGTTCGTTCAGGCGTTCGACTTTGATCTGATATTCATCCTCCTGCGGCCACGGCTTTTCTGCCTCTACCTTTGCATTAGCGAGCTGGTCTTGCAGACGCGCGATATACTCAACTTACTTTGTCCAGATTAACCTTCGTTACATTCAGGCGAATCATCCTCGGGCAACTGGATCACTGCTCCCCGCCCCTTATGCTTCTCCCGAATCCAGCCCTGCACGGCTTTCAGCAGGGTTTCCATCTCAGCAGGATCGAGACTTACGAGATTCACCAGCAGCAGATATTCGGCCAGGTTGGAAACGATGATCTCCAGCGGTTTCTTGCCGTCAATGTATTCTTTCTGCACACGCTCTACATCAATGGTAATGGTTTCCGGATGCCAGCCTTTATCCCAATCATAGGGAAAAAAAGGTGTCTGAAAGCAGAAGATTGAGAGAATATTTTTGCCTTAGTTTCTGAACTACCAACGTTTTTTGTGCTGGCGTCGCTCGTCTTCCAAAACCAAGGCTTGCAAGTTTTTTAGGTATTGGTAGACAAATAAGAGGCAAGGAGGGCTTTCATCTCGGATACAAGTAACCGAGAATTCCCGCCTGTTTCTTAAGCAAAAAGCCGCCGGCAAATGCCGACGGCTCAACTCGATAATCGTTAGCCGAGAATATTAACGATACCTCTATTTTCGACTTATTCGAAGAGGGAGGCACCTTTTGATTGGGGAAAATAGGAAGATACGAAAATCAGAAATAGAGGTCGTGCATACGTTCCATCAGATCATCTGTGATCTTAATGCCGTCTTCCGTCTGATAAATTACGCTGCCGGTTCCGCAATAAGGGCAGCCGACCGTGCGGGCGTCCACTAAGGGTTCCTCTGTTGCACAGTCTTCTTCACGCAGTTTGCTACTATCGAACACATCGATGCAGTAGAAGCAACCGCAGCGGATACCCGGCTTATGCAGCAGATGGCCGTTGCCGAAGCTGCGCGTATGGAGCTTTTCGAGGATAGGCTTTGCCTTCTCATCGTCTTCTGGGATCTCCACAGGAAGCTGGACAGAGAAGTCCCCATTCTGGTCAATAGTATAAATAGGTTTCGGCCCAAACTGTTGAACATCAGACATGAGAATAGGAGATACCAGCATGATGTCGGCTACCCAATCGCAATCGAAGAAATTGTTGTTCTGATAGTCGGCAATCAGGAACAAGAATGCCTTAGGCATATAGAGTTCTTTAAATCGTGCATCCATAATAATGCTGCGGACGATTTCTTCGTACATTTTCTTAGTGTTCTCGGGAGCATGAACTCGAATTTCGACGTTAGTATTCATGAAATAACCTCCAAATAAAAGAAAAACTTGACGCAACTATGCCGTATATAACAGCATTTTCGTCAAGTAAATTACCTTATTGAGTTATCTATATTATAACACGATACGCCCAAAAGTCAATATATGAGCACAAAAAAAGGCAGTCGTTACCGACTGCCTTTTCCCTTGCGCGGATGCTTGCGAATATCCTCTTTGAGGAATATCACATTTCTCATCAGATTGGGTCTTGTCTCCAAGAAGCCATGCGGAGTTATCCCCTGCATGAGCTCGATGACTTTTGTAAATGGCTTAGCCATAAACATGCCATCTCGCAGATTCCAAACGGATACCAGCCGTACGAACTGGTAACCTGCTTGGAAGATGAATACCATTCCCGATTTGTCATCGATAACGGCAATCGTGCGATATCCTGCCTCATTTTCTACAATCCTGTCATCATCGTCCATGGAGACGTGATAATTAGAAATGTAAGGAATAATTAGAGGATTCTGCAGTAACTCTACGCACCGTTCGAGCGTCTCATACCTGTTGAATGCGCCGCGAATACGCATTCGCTTAAAGGCATGCTCAGAACTTACGAACAGATAATGCTGCTCCGCCAGGGTGATGTCGGTAACCGAAAAGTTTTCCGGATCCAACGCTTCTGTCTTTAGTAGACTCGAGCGGAACTGCTTGAACGAGAGATCTCGTTCACGTCGGCACAGGAAACGTGCCATATCGGACTGTGTGTTGTAACCATGAACAAACATTTTACATGCTCCTTCCCGACCGCTTACGCGGCAAATGGTTTTTGTGGTTGTTGTGTTGGACTTATACTCGCTCGAATACTCCATCAGGAGCGCCAAGCGAACATTGCCCATTTACTGATTTCGTAAAAACGATGTCGTTCTTGCGAATTTGAATGATGTTGCCGCGTCTATTACGCGACATTTTGAGGATATATCTATCCTTTGTTCTGTGAAAGAATAAGACTTTTCGCGTTTCTTCGTCGTAAACGATGAAGTCGCTGTCTTTCGGGATGTTGAATTGCTTCAGCATTGCCGTAAGGGATGTTTTCATGTGGTTTCTCCTTTCCAAACAAAAAAGGACATTTCATGTTTAAAACACAAAATGTCCTTAATAAACAATATTAAACTTAGGCACGCAAAATATACATGTCAGTGGAAACAAATCTTCAAACGCGAAGATAAAAGAGAGACTTTTTTATAAAAATAGAATAACATAAAATGACGCTCTTTGCAAGGGCTGCTATTGTAAATCCTCACAGAAATGGTTTTTGTCGGAGTCCTCCCCTACCATAGCGGTCTGGACGGCCGGATAGTTATGCCGGCAAATGGTCGTCCACAACGATCTATGAGCCATCCCATGAGTTTCTGTATTCACATACAGATAGCCGCAATCTTTGTCTGCATGAGTTACATGGACAATAGAGATGTCCGTGACTGCATCCTCTGGAGTAATCTGGAGAGGAGCAATATCAAACTCTCTATACACCTGAGAAAGAGCCTTTGAGTCAAGATCGGCAAGCCGATCTCGAAATGCCTTGAGCTGTGCAATGCCTTCTTCTCCAACAGCTGTAAACGAAAATCGAAGATTATAGTCTTTCATGGTAAAACGCTCCTTTCTCACGCGGGTATTTGTGGAATTACAATTCCTATTCTTTTGTTTTTTGCGGAATTTTTTCAATAAGAATGATACCTATATTGATGATGCACATTACGATTGCGCCAACCGAAAGTGCCATTGCAGAGTGTGCACACATATTGAACGGCTGTATCCACGGAGCAAATCTTAAAAAATATTCTGGTGCATACAGGGTCACCGCTACTACTGCTCCGATTGGGATCGGTAGCCAGAAGCCATTGCGTGGCTCTTTTGACTCGGAATATGCTTGTTTACCGCGAAATACACGAACGTTCAAATTCTGCGATGTATCTCTTTTTACGATCGGTCGCATTTCCACGAAATTCTTACAAATTTCCGGTATTTTTTCTAATGGAACAACGCATTTGTACTGGAAATAATCACACGTCGTAGTAGTGTACCTTACAGACGGCAGAGCTGAAAGCATTACGCCGGCCAAGCAAACTATTAACAGCGGGGAGCCATATCGCACGAATTTAATTCCTGTGATTGTATATATGCAATCGATCTTGAATAGAAGTGTGATGGCTATAAAGAGTAAAAAGATTGTGCTCCATATTCCTGCCAACGGAACAATAAAATCCATAACGCCACCAAGTATTTTGGAAACACCTTTCTGTGGAGATTGCGCATCCCATGATTTCGAAACCTCACTCGTTGTGCTGCTCTCCATAACCATCGCACCAAGTTCCTGTAACTTGGTTATTTCTTCTTGCAGTTGTTTCTTGTGTTCTTCTCTTATGTACAAACTGACACCTCAATTCTCTTTTGCCTTTGCGGGAAACGCAAGCTGCATAGAATTTGCAACCAACATATCTGCAATAGCCTGCGAAAGCTGATCCGTGATTTTAGAATTGCTCCGTCCTTCTGCTTCATGTGCGTATTGGAGTAAATCACTGTCATCCCAATTCAGTTTGAAGCTGCCGGCGGCGTTCTCTTTTACCGCATTCAGGAACTGGCGGACCATGTTAACTCTTTCGTCCTCTGAAAGCGGAAGAACCTCATGTTGGATGGGAAATCTCCGAATTAACGCATTGTCTATTGCGTCGATTTTGTTCGTCGCCGCAACCACAATGGTATGAGGCGATAGAGTGTCCATGTTCTGCATGATAGACAGAGTGACTCGCTTCATCTCCGAGGCGGCAGAACTTCCGTCGTTCTCGTGATTTCTATTGACCGCGACGGCATCCAGCTCATCGAGAAAGAGTAGTGCCTGCGGATCCCTGGCAACAACAGAAAATATCTTACCTATATTTTCGGACGTCTTTCCGAGATAGCTGCTGACAATGCTCGAAAGCGAGACGACATATATGGATCGATCCAAGGATTTCGCCAAATGACGAGCGAAGGTGGTCTTTCCAGTTCCTGAAGGGCCGGAAAGAAGAACAGCTGTACGATATCGAATGCCTGCGGAGACTAGCTTCTCGCTGGCTGCCTGCATAGTAAAAATTCGCTGCTCTACTGCTTTTTCTCGTCCTGACAGGAAAAACATGTTCTCTGGAATATTGAGAGAGTCGTCGTTGACGAACATCTGCCGGTCTGATGGCGATAATTCCATGAGCTGCGGTTGATGTGCGATACGTTCCTTAATCGTTTTGCAGAAAGATGTATTCTTCGCACTTCCACGACTGATTTCGTCTGTGCAAATTACAAGTGCTGTTTGGCGTGCTCGATCCCAATCCGAGCGGGAAATACAGGAAAGCAGCGAGCGGATATTGTCATTAAGCAATTTGGTGATATTTCCTTTCTGAATTGAGATTGACCCTCGAATATGGCTTAGATAAGGCTCCAACCATAAATCACTGTCTAAATTAACGAATTAGTGAATGACCAACTTGGACATTCAAGTTAGAGCTCCGTGCACGGATCCTTTCTGAAACCGGCGATTCCCTTTTTGATGTCGAAAAAACCGTCAACAGCGAAAATACAAACAATGATGCTGAGCAGAAAGCCCATATCGTAAGGGATGGTGGTTATATGTTCCTTTGTCAATCTCATCATATATGACGCCTGAACAATAAGCGAAAGTGAAATCTGCGCCAATCCATAAATAATACGGGTGACGCAAAACGCTGCATGAATAAACTTGGTATTTGGCATTAAGGCCTCCTGGTTATGTGTGAATTTGACGAAAAAACGCGCCAATGTAAGAAATAGTGTGTCCAACATGAGAGCAAACTGCTTCTGAACTTATGTGTAGTGATATGAAAGCAGCTATGACCACGCTTGACGCCCACATGATTCCTGACAATATCTTATCTCCTTTTTTCCCTGATCGAATGGAGATTAAGGGTAAATGGAATTTGAAAGGGATCGGCCATAAAAACTGTACGCCTACAGGATTCATAGCATCTAATATCGTATGTATAAGACAGCCCGCAGCTATTGCGGGGCTAATGAAATACATGCCTATTACCATAACTGCGGAATGAGTTAATCCTCTATGTTGCTTTTTAAAGAGTTTTGGTATTATCGGCACTCTCTGACCTACTATACTCGTTGATTTATCTATATCTGGTAAGACTGACCCCATAATCAATCCGGTTAATGTTGCTATATCCGCGCATTGCGGAACTCCCATAAAATGTCCAGCTAATGCGACCAGGATTCCAGAGGCCAAATGGGTTGAACCTTTCACAAAAATACCCCAAAACTCGCTTACGCGAGTTTGTCGAACGAAAAGAGAGTTGTCGGCATATGCAGCGATAATTCTTCCGCGCCTGGAACGATGGATAGTGTCGTTACGCATCTGATACGTACATCCCAAACGAGAGTTAACACGGTTATTTCGGACCATTCCTTCTTGCCCGCGATACGGCAGTAAATACTGATTGCATCTCTGGGACAAAAAGAGCACGGCCCCCACCGTACGTCCATTGCGGAAGCACTTAGAGTATCCTTCTGTAAATGCGCACTTAATCGGTCGCAAACCAACTGTATAATCGCGCTACGATGATGAACATCCGCCGGAAGCAATCCCCTCTGCAGTTCAGGAATAACTTCTCGCAAAACCACAAGCTCTCCCCCTAACAATATTTTCTTTTGTGCGCTTATTATATCACTAATTGATTATTTGTGCAAGTCTTTTGCAGCATATCGCAGAATTAGGAATTTATGATCTTGGACGAAAAAAAGAAAAACGCTTAGCAATAGCTGCTTTATCGGCAACTGCATTCGAGCATTTTTCTTGTCCCCGCAAATACAGGGGCCATGTATTTCGTTCTTTGGCAATAACCAATGCATGCCCAACTTCCTGCTTTTCGCAAAAGTAGCTCTGGCCGATGTTTCGCACGAGATCCCCGCTTACGCGGGGGGGAACTCAAGTTTCATCCACTCATCAAAGCTAATATCGGGTCCACCCCCGCTTACGCGGGGTAAACACTCCCCAGTTTGCAGCTTCATCATATAGCCGTGGTCCACCCCCGCTTACGCGGGGTAAACACTTGGGATAATTACAGAAATAGGGTGGATACTCGCGCTTAACCAATAATTCGCTTGGCTCCAACATAAACCGAAGAATAATATCCGTCATTCAGAGAGCTGATTTTAATACCACTCGCGCGGCTCGCTGCATGGATGAATACACCATCGCAAATATACATACCAACATGCGAAATCTCGCTGGCGGAGCCGTTCTGCGGATGAAAGAAAATCATATCTCCTGCCTGTAGATGATTGATATCCACATATGTGCCGCTGTCATGGTACTGATCTTCAGCTACACGCATGATATTGTAGCCGAACTTGCCATATACATAGTACATCAAGCCTGAGCAGTCGAAGCCTTGTTCCGGTGTGGAGCCGCCCCATACATAAGGGCCGCCATTAAACTGAAGCGTATATTCTACGATTTTGGAACCGAGTGGATTTCGCTGCTGTTCGCCGCTGTCTACGATGTACTTCTTGTACACTTCTACTGCGTCATTAGAACCATTGTAACTCTGTCCGGAAATGCTGGATATCATGGAGAAGCCTTGACGAATCAATTCCGTATATTGATCTGTATAAGACTTGTTCTGCGCCTCAGTCTTTTCGATTTCAGCAGAGCGTTCTTGGATCTGAATACCCAGCTGCTTCTGGAGTTCTTCCAGTTTGTTATTTGCTTCTGTGCGTTCATCCTTGAGAGACTTTACCTCTGTCTCCTTCTGGTTCAACTCATCAATAGCCTTCTCGATTTCATCCATAGTATTCTGGTCATAATCCATAACCTCGCTGATGAAATCAATGCGGCCCAACAGGTCAGTCAAGCTAGTCGACTGGAAGATAATTGACCAATAATTCGATGTGCCATACTCCTCGAAATTACGCACGCGATTGCAATATGCATCGTATTTATCATCCAGTTCCTGATTGGAGATTTCGATGTCATTCTCCAGAACTGCAATCTGCTGATCCAGCTTGGCAATTTCCTCTTTCAAATCCTTCACCTGAGCAGTAACATCGTCATATTGCGTTTGTAGCTTGCTCTTTTCTTTTTGGATATTGTCTATCGTTGTCTTATTGGCATCGATCTTTTGCTGCAACTCCTGTCGCTGCTGGAAGTTGTTCTCGTAGTCACTTGCCGGCGTAGCTGATGCAGGAACTACGAATGTAGTTGCAACCATCAAAGACGCCACCGCACCAGCGGTGAATTTTTTTACCCATTTCTTTTCACTTGCGAATATCATTGGGGACAGCCCTTTCTTCATGTTATTTTATGACCCCCGCACTGGCGGGGAAAACGTTAATGAGGGAGTACGCCAAGCAATGCGCGAGGGTTGACCCCCGCACTAGCGGGGAAAATAAAAAGGCAGATAAATGTTGCAATCTTGATCAAGGTTGACCCCCGCACCGGCGGGGAAAACGATGGTCATAGATGCGCCCAGCGGGGTTCCACAGGTTGACCCCCGCACTGGCGGGGAAAACCAGATGTACTCTGATAAAGGTCTTGAACTTTAAGGTTGATCCCCGCACTGGCGGGGAAAACGGCAACAGATCACCATCATGCAGGTGCAGCGGAGGTTGACCCCCGCACTGGCGGGGAAAACGTTGCCGTTGCAAGAGAATAGGGACGCTCCCTGGGTTGACCCCCGCACTGGCGGGGGAAACGTATGCATACGCCTATTCAACATCGATCGTATGGGTTGACCCCCGCACTGGCGGGGAAACACTTCAAAAAGTGCAGAAAAATCATGTAATTTCTTATTCATACGCGGAGATGCTTGCGGATAGTGATTACACTTCCGATGATGCCAACGCCCAAGCCAAGCATCAACATCAACCCTGCCAGAGGAAGAGCAATATCCTTGTAAGGCATAAACGCAACGATAGAAAGCGCACCTGATTTCGTCATCATGTTGGAAACCGCCGTATAAACGCCAGAAGAAAACAAGTATGCTATGACAGCACCGATGATACCCACTACGCATCCTTCTACGATAAATGGAAATCGGATAAAACCGTCGTAAGCGCCCATCATCTTCATAACAGAGATTTCGTCCTTACGCGCCAGCATTGTCAGGTTGATGGTATTGGTCATAATAACGATAGCAATGGCCAGAAGCATAATGGCCAATACAATGCCAACAACCGTTACAACTCTCTGTACTGCCGAAAATCCGTCCGAAACCTTTTCGTCTAAGCGGATATCGTCAATTCCATCAATAGCTTTGACCTGCTTAGCAATTTCGCTAATACCACCGTGATCATCTACCTCAACCGAATAACGATCTCTAAACACCGACGGGCTGAGTCGAGAAGTAGTTTCATCATCTTCTCCGTACTCTGCCATGTAAGTTTTCATCGCTTCTTCTCTAGTAATAAACGTGGCAGATACTACATGATCAATCTGCTCAATAGACGACTGCAATGCCATTGCTTCATCTTCCGAGAAAGTCTCATCGACAAATGCAAGCATTGTGTTATCTACCTGAAACTCCTCTACATTTGCTTGCAGGTTATAACCCAACATGAAGACTACAGCGATCAGCAGCAAACATGCCGCCGTAGTAATCATCGACGTAATCGACATGGCTTTATGTTTACCAATGGAGGACGCCCCAGTTTTAAAACCGTATCCAATCTGTGAATTCTCAAATAAACGCATTAACGGTGCCTGCCTTTCTTCTGCGGTGCTTGCGGAGGCATCTGCATAGAGCCTTTGTATTTACCGAAGGAGTCATCTACCAATTTCCCCTTTTTGATCGTGATAACTCTTTGTGGGAACATATCAACCAGCTCTTTGGCGTGCGTAATAATAAGGGCCGTTGTACCCATTTCGTTAATGCGCAGGAACAGCCTCATTATATCGATGGCCAGCGTGGGGTCTAGGTTGCCCGTAGGCTCATCCGCAATTATCAGCGAAGGCTTGTTGACGATGGCACGGGCAATAGCAGCTCGCTGCTGTTCACCACCGCTCAATTCGGTGGGCAGGCGTCCGCCCATACCTTTCATCGAAACCAGTTCCAGAACCTCTTCAATACGGGGCTTGATAGAAGAAACCGGTGCATTTATACAGCGCATAGCAAATTCCAGATTTTCATCTATCGTCATGCTGGGAATCAAACGGAAATCTTGGAATACCATGCCCATACTGCGTCGAGCGTCTGCGAGCGCTTTTGACTTCAGATTACCCATATCATATCCATTAACGCAAACTGATCCCTCCGCAGCCTTGAGCTCGCCTGTTATCAGTTTGGAGAATGTAGATTTTCCGCTTCCTGATTTGCCAGTAACGAAACACAATTCACCATCATTTATCTTAAATGAAAAATGCGTAAGTGCTTCTACTCCGTTGTCATACGATACGCTTACATTACGCAATTCAACCAAATAAATACACCATCTTTCTTTTTTAGTCTTATCGTTCATTCCATTTCGGTATTATATCACTAATTGATTTGTTATTCAACCCAAATATGGCAGTTTAGGTGCATTGTTCAGGGTTAGTTATAACATTTCAGCTATTAAAACCGCATAAATGCACAAAAACAAGGGTGAATATATCATCCACCCTTGTTTGCCTTCATTTCGATTAGAGCTTGAATACCGCAAGCTGCACTTTGAAGAAAAGTTACTAGAAACACCATGATGACACTCCACACAATCTCCATCTGTAAAACAGAATTGAGGATTGGGTACGGTGTATGGAATAAAGCCGTTCCTACGCCGTATATGCCATCTGTTGTCTGTACCCCATAGGCTGCAACAACCAGGAAATAGAAAATGTCGGATACAGCCCATTCGGACGCCCTGACATGTATATACTTCGTCCAGATCCAGAAGATAATAAATGCCGTTCCGAAGAAAAGGATATACGCAATCACACCGCTAGGATAAAACCAAGGCAGGAGCGTTGGCAGAACATGAAACTGTATTGCGTACAGCATCAGATCTCCTACTATTGCTTTTATCAGCATCGCCCATGATTGAATTTGAATCTGCATCGCTATCCCCTTTACTACGGTTAATTACTACGGGCAATAAGGGCGCAAAGGAAAAGCGCTGCATCTTTATTGACGGTTATAGGCATCTGAAGATAGTACCCGTCATCACCGCTCTCATGAGCATTGGCCCAATCAACGAAGATATTAGTTGCTCCGGTCCTTTCGAAGGTTGTATAAATCTGAGGCTTATCTGTTTCCAAATCGTACACGTTTGTATTAAAAATGCCTTTTTCAGCACATGTAAGCGGCTGGTCGTCGTAATATGTAAAAATTCGTTTCGTGGTCTTGATGACTGCTCCGCATGGCACATTTTTGATGTGTTCACGGAACTTACGCACTTCGGCATCTCCACCTTGTAGGACGCCCATCAGTGCTAGCTGAATTGTTTCGTCTGTATCCAGCTGTGCGAAAACAGAATCAAAAAACCGATACGCATTTCTTCTCGACAGTATATCTCCCTCAGGCAGCTGCTTCGTCTTAGTTAAGAAATCAACCAAATCAGAAATATTGCGCATCGGGCCAGGATTATACGTCTCCAGATCTGTGTCGTCGTGCTTGGCAAACAGGCGCGAATTAGGCCAGCTCTCGATAAACTCATGCTCGGTACGCTCGGCCACATAGCCCAGTTCCTCCAGTTCAGCCTTCACTGCATCAACCTGCCCCGGGACGACACCTTGCATCAAACCCAAGAAGTCTTTTTGTGACCAGACACGCCTGCTTTGCAGCGCCCGCATAACCTTCTTCCCTTCGGCAGACAATTCCGGGTCGATGTCAAATAATTCTTTCCATGCCATATCATACTTTGCCATACTTCACCCGCTTCGACATTTTCGACATGTAATTGTCGCTCTATGACGAAGCACACCCTCCTTTTCATAGCACTTCCAACACAAGAGAAAAACTAAAAATTATTTTTATGTTATTAGTCTAATCCCAAAATCACATAATTGCAATACTTTTTCAGCACTTAAATTATACTATTATACGCGCTATTATTCAACCTGTATTGGTTTTATATTCTTATGGAGGGAAATCATACCTTTTGTGCATTTTGCACAACACCAGAACAAGGTCACAAGAATGACGGCCTTTAATAAACACAGAACAGGTCCTCTCGGACCTGTTCTGTGTTATTGCGAAGCGGACGAGAGGAAATTCAACAGATCTCCTACGTTTGCGATATACCGCATATCTACGCCTGCTTGCTGATATTCTTTTGTTGCCGAGTCGCCTTTTCCCCATTTCTGTGGTGGATCCGGATTTAACCACCATACTTTTCGCGCTCGAGTACAGAAGTATCGAACATCTTCTTCTCGGCTTGCATTCCGGTTATTTCGTGCATCACCCAGAATAATCAGAGTGGTTTCTTTTCCAATCAGAGAGCTGTACTCCTCTTTTAGCTGGTGTAGCGTCCGTCCATAATCCGAATAGATGCCTCGTGAAGGTACTTTATCATTTAC
>ENA-UONZ01000283-UONZ01000283.1-human-gut-metagenome-genome-assembly--contig:-C93old-NODE-283-length-88359-cov-14.843903_pt1 | contig 88359 bp, 76 predicted proteins | sample MGYA00242468_ERZ724015 | MGnify/ENA metagenome assembly ERZ724015
TTTAAATGCAGACAATACTCGTTATTTGCAGGTATTTACACCTATCTAAATACAATACAAAAATCTATCAATCTTGTAAGTAGCACATCGTTTTGAAGTGTCATACATATAGAATCGAGAAAAAACAATGAAAGAATATATAAAAAATATAATTGCGGAAAGTCTCAAAGACGAAGTAGATGTTGATAGGGAGTGGGAGCGTTTGTTTTCATCCATAGAGAAAAAAACTATTACCAAAATGAAAACAAGAAGGCTATTCCTTCAGTACATGAAATATGCCGCTGCCGTGGTTTTGGGCATAGGTATTTCACTATCAACGTTGTATCTTACGAATCAAGAGAACTTATCGACAGTTGGAAATTATAAATTAGTAACGAGCAAAGGAGAGAAGAGCTATTTGCAATTACCGGATGGTACGAAGGTTTGGCTTAACTCTTGTACAACTCTAGAATATGCGGAGAACTACGGCCATTCCAATCGTAGCATTTATTTGGATGGAGAAGCTTATTTTGAAGTCGCAAAGAATAAAGACTTACCATTTGTTGTAAAGGCAAACGGTATCGATGTGAAAGCGATTGGTACGGCCTTTAATGTTTCCGCTTATATGGAAGACTCGCAACTAACCACAACCTTGTTCAATGGCAAGGTCGCCGTACAACCTACGTTGACTAAACAAGAGGTCTTACTTGAGCCTAACCAAGTGGCGGTTTATGATAAAAGTAGAAATAAGATAGAAGTAGTGCCTTACGATAAGAAACTATTCGCTCAATGGAGAGGAGGTTTCTTGTCTTTTGAAATGATGTATCTGCAAGATATAACAAAATTGTTGGAAAGGAACTATAACGTTGTATTTCGTTATGAAAATCAAGGGATAAAAAAATTAAGGTTTAGCGGAAGTTTCCGTAACAACGAAGATTTATCGGAGATTCTCAATGTGATAAAGACGAATACGGGCATTCGCTATCAAATACTGAAAGATACTATAGTAATCAAATAATAAATCATTGAATTATTAATCTTAAAAACAGTCTTGCTTATGAGAAATGGATGATTTTTAGTGTAATACGGATAAAAACGTAACATTGTTAGATCTTATTATTAATCTTAAATTTATTAATTATGGCTAATCAGATAGGGAGTTCCGGTAGAACGAAGGTAATTGAGGCATTCGTTCTGTATAGCCCTGTATAAATAAGCGTTTAAAGACGTGTGAATATCGATGTTCTCACGCTTTTCCCAGAAGCGGAGGAAGACGTTTTGTAAGATGTCTTTTGCGTCTTCCGGGTCGGGGATAAATTTTCGGCAATGTATATAAAGTTGGAGATAAACAGACTTGAACAGGGTATTAAAGGCGGCTATATCTCCTTGTTTGATCAATTCGATTATTTTGTTGTCAGATGCCATTTTATTCCCGTGTATTATTAGAAAGGTGGAGCGTATAGGCAAGGAGAACATTCCTTGGGCCTATACGCTTACTGCCTGTCAATTAATGCTAACCCTATTATAAGATTTCGTTTGCGGTTTTATTGAAATATTGGATACATTCTTTAATATCCGGTACTGAGTTTTCCCAGTTGTATTCATACTCGATAGAGAATACTCCCTTGAAATTCTGGGATTTGAGTTCTTTCAACATTTCCTTTACATCTAGGATGCCTGTGCCCCAGATCACGTCGTGCTGCTCATTCTCTCCTGCTTTTTTCGGGGCGATATCCTTGAAATGCAAAGAGATGATTCGACCTTTGAGTTGCTTTAAGCAATCAATCTGGTTTAGCCCCTCCCGACGCCAATGCCCCACATCTGAACAAGAACCTAGCAAGTGGCTGCGTCCGGAAATGGCTTTCAACAAGTTCTCCGGTTTCCAATACTCGGAAGGCTGCGGGTGATTATGGACGGAGATCTTAATGTTGTATTGCTTGGACAATTTTTCTACCAGGTCCCAATCGCTTAAAGCCGGTTCGCAAGTAATGAACTCTAGGTCCATCGCTTTCGCGAATTTGAACATCTTTTCCCAATCGGACGACTTTTCGGCTACATACACCCCGGTTCCTACGATCTTGATACCTTTGGATGCCGCAAGCTCCTTGATCTCTTTCTGAGTTTGTGCATCGAGGTTAAAATCGAATACTTTATCTCCCCATTTACCACCGAGCTTATGGCCGGGATAAATCTCGATGTATTTCAATCCCAGTTCTTGTGTCTTATCGAGAGCTTCCGTCAAAGGGAACAGGTGGAAACTATAGGATTGCATCCCTAGACGCCATCCGTTCTTCTCGGCCTTCGTTTGCGCTTCGGTTGGAATAGCCAATAGGCAGCAAACGATCGCTATCATTATTTTATAGATATGTCTTATCATATTCGGTTGTTATTAAAAGGTTTATCTTGGCATATTCGGCAAAGAGAAACCGTTGTTGTACGTATGCTTGATCCATTCGTTGGCCATCTCCGCAGCGTTAAACTCGGCGAAGCGACGGTCGAAACGCGGATCTCCGTCAATTACCTTGAAATCATCCACCGTGACGATCTTGATCTTATCGTTCGGGGAGATGTTCGTAAACCGCATATTCTCTCCATCCCATTGCAACTCACGATGCAAACCTTGCAGTCCGGAGAGGCGAACGGCCAAGACTCCCATCACGACCATCTCGTTGAACGGACCGGAGAACTGGAAGTTGGATGAGGCTTCCGTACGATTTTCCGGGGATTCCTTACATGCACGGATCCAGTCTTGCTCATGGGCGTTGGTAGACCATATGTCTCCATTGCCGCCTTTCACTCTCGGGATCGTCGGTTTGGGCTGGTTGAAATGTTCCATGTCGGAAACCGGTAATAAGGTCGGGTTCATTCCGTAACAGCCTGTCATGATCTTTCCTTTCGTTCCGATGAAGATGATACCGCCGTTCTCGTCGCCCATCATCTGCCCGTCTTTCAATTCTTCCGGACGGGGAGGCATCAAGCCACCATCGTACCAATAGACTTTTACTTCCGGCATCTTGACATTTCCTTTGGGCGGACGTGCGGGGAATGTATACGTTACGATCTGTGCGTGAGGAGGGGAGTACAGATTACTCAAAGTCGAGCTGCCGATTACGCTGGTCGGATATTTTAAGTCGAGTGCCCAATACAACGGGTCCATGATATGGCAAGCCATATCGCCCAAGGCCCCGGTTCCGAAGTCCCACCATCCACGCCAGTTCCAAGGGGTATAGACCGGATTATAAGGCCGCTTTTGAGCCGGGCCGATCCATAAATCCCAATCCAGTGTCTTCGGGCACTTCGGGGTATCGTTCGGCTTCATCAAGCCTTGGGGCCAGATGGGGCGGTCTGTCCAACAATGTACCTCATATACATCGCCGATTACGCCAGACTGTATCCACTCCGCGATCTGCCGGCACCAGTCGAATGAGTTACCTTGGTTACCCATTTGGGTGGCTACCTTATATTTCTTCGCCAGTTTGGTAAGCAAACGCGATTCGTAAACGGAGTGGGTAAGCGGTTTTTGCGTATAGCAATGCTTGCCTAGCGTGATTGCGTGGGCGGTCACGCCGGCATGTGTATGGTCCGGGGTGGCTACCATAATTGCATCGATGGACTTACCCATCTCATCGAACATGACACGCCAGTCTTTAAAGCGTTTAGCCTTCGGATAGTCCTTGAAGGTCTTGTCCGCATAGTGCCAATCTACATCGCATAAAGCTACGATATTCTCCGTGTTCATGTTGGCGAGGTTACGACGTCCCATACCGCCGACACCGATACCCGCGATATTCAGTTTGTCACTAGGAGCTGTATAGCCAAAGGATTTACCGAGCACGGAACCCGGAACGATCGTTAGTCCGGCTGCCGCTACGGCTCCGGTCTTGAGGAAACTTCTTCTCGAAATGTTTTTCATAACTATTAAATTTTAAGAAAACGATATACTATAATGTTTGTAAATGAAGGTTGCGCCAAAGAACCTTGATGCCGCCACCATCATGTATTTGTAACGCGATACGCCCTTGACCGGCTCCGATCTTTTTATCCCGGATGTTTACCATCTCCTCTCCGTTGAGCCAAGTCTGTACATTATCTCCTTGTACCCGGATACGCATCGTGTTCCACTCTCCTTGTTTTAGGATGTTCTCCTTCTCGTCCGGGATCTGTATTAACCATCCTCGTCCGTAGGATTCGTAGATACCGCCCGTGTCAAAGCCTTTGGGGGCGACTTCCACTTGCCAGCCGTTTACCTTTACATCTTTTTCTTCTACAAAGGAACGAATAAATACGCCAGAATTACCATCCGCTTCCTGTTTAAATTCCACGGTAAGGTCAAAATCGTCGTAATATTCCCGGGTGGCTAGATAGCCGTATTGTTTATCCGGGCCACTTTCGCATACTAATAAACCATCTTTTACATACCATAATTCTGTGCCGTATTTATCCCAGTTTGTAATGTCCTCGCCGTTGAATAAACGAGCCTCTCGTGTCTTGCGGGGAAGTTCCTTGATCTTGATATTACGGAACCATGCGGGATAACCGTGGTCTTGCAAACAAATCAAGCCTTTATGCGCTAATCCGTATTCAGGAGCGTTCGCCCATTTACCGCTGTTCTTACGGGAGAACCAATCATCAGACCATGCATCGAACTCTACGGTTTTGTGCCCGTTCATAAAGTAGGTGACATGTCCGTTGTCAAAAATAATCTTAGAGTTGTTCCATTCGCCGGCCGGATGTACTTTTATCGTGTTGAAGTCCGGTAAATACATCGCGTAATCCACTCCGCAACGTTGCCAATCTTCCAATGGCTCTGCGAAATTGATATCATCAATCAATTGATACTCGGGGCCGGTAACGTAGGGAACCGGGAATTGAGGACGTTCTACCACATGGTATAATAAACCGCTATTTCCTCCTTTCGAGATTTTCCAGTCCCACGAAAGCTCAAAATTCTCATAAGCCTTGTCGGTGACGATGTATCCGCTGGCATCGCTACCTTGCCCGTCCGCTTGGATGGTTCCGTTTACAACTTCCCAAGGTCCGGTCAAGGCGGTTCCGTTATAATCCCGCCAGCCATCCAAGGTTTCCCCATCGAATAGAAGTTCCCAACCTTCCGCTTTCTCTTGTTCGGTCAATGTGTTATGCTTCGTGTTATCACAGGCGATTAAACCGAAAGCAGCTGTCATTACGAACGATACGATTGTTATTTTCATGTACGTATAGCTTTATTGTTAATACAAATTTGTCGGTGTTTTATATATGAGACAACTCTGGGACAAGGGATACGTAAGCTCTTTTTCCTTTTTTATTTATTTTAACGGAAGTGTATGGCAATCGGTCATTTATTAGTCGGCAAACGCAGTAGTACTGACTTTGCCAAGTAATATATACTAACATCGCCAACGCAGTATATCTGATTTGGATACACTAATATACTATATGATGTAGCCAAATGTTGCTGTAATAGTTATGGTATCAACGACTGAAGCTTTTCTTTACAGAAAATACTACAATAAGCCAGTAATCGAATACTTTATTTAAAGTATTGATAATCAATATTGTGAAAATATCATGATGTTTATGCTGAAACACGTACGTGTTTTCGAAAAAAGTCGTACATGTTTAAAAAAATTCATGTACGTGTTTTTCTATAAAATGATAGGGATACAACTATACATGTTTAAAAGTTACAATAACTCTACTTTACAGAGCTTTGTCATAAAAGATATCGCTGACATTTATCGAGTGAGTAAGAAAAGGTTGAAATGTGATAGCAAAAGGCGTTGGGATACCATGAAAATTTACTACCACCATTCTATATGTACACTGTAAGTCCGTATAATATATGGAATAGCGGTAGTAATTGTAACAAACGAGAGCAAAAACGCCCGTTGTTTTTGCTGGATTTATTTGATTTGCTTAAACGCTTTTCCGAGCATATCCGTGATGTCGCTGGCGATCATGCTCTCTTCCGAGCGGAAAGCGGCGGCGAGATCACCGGCTGTGCCGTGCAAGAATACTCCGACTACAGCGGCAGTTTCCGGAGAATAGTCTTGCGCCAATAAGCCGAGGATGATACCCGTCAGCACGTCTCCGCTACCGGCGGTTGCCATGCCCGGATTTCCGCAACTATTGAAATAAATGTTTCCTGCCGGAGAACAGATAGCGGTATAAGCACCTTTCAATACGATACAAATCTTATGTTCGGCGGCGAAAGATTGCGCTTTCATCAAACGGTCGTATGAGTTCGTGCTTTCACCCGCTATCCGGTCGAACTCCTTCGGATGGGGAGTGAGGATGCTCCGTGGCGGGATCTTATTGAATAAGTCCTTGTTGGATGCCATTATATTAATAGCGTCCGCATCGATAACGACTGGTTTTGTGCTGGATTGCAGGATACGTTCGATCGCTGCTGCGGATTCTAAATGCTGTCCGAGTCCCGGTCCCATACCGACAGCGGAGTAACTACCTATCTCGGGAACCGTAGAGAAATAATCCGGATTTGCGTCTAGACTTAACATCGCTTCCGGGAAAGCGGTCTGGAAGATTGATTCACCTCGGGTCGGGATATGCACGGTCAATAGTCCGGCTCCACTCCGTAAGCATGCCTTCGCGGATAATAGGGCGGCTCCCATTTTTCCTTTACTTCCGGCGATCAATAAAGCATGTCCGAACGTTCCCTTATGGGCGAAACGTTTGCGAGACTTTAACGAATAGGATATATCTTCTTCCGTAACCAATGAGTAAGGGGAAGCCGTCTCATAAATTGCGTCCGGATGGATTCCGATATCCAGTATTTTCCACTCGCCTACGTATTGCTCATTCTCCGGAAAAAGAAACGCCAGTTTCGGGAAGCCGAATGTCAAGGTTAAACTGGCCTTGATGATCGCCTCCGAGTCATTCTTACGATTATCTTCCCCGAATAAGCCGGAAGGAATATCGATCGCTACGACTTCCGCCTCGGATTGGTTGATATAATTGACCATAGCGGCGAAACCTCCGGTGAGAGGACGGTTTAATCCCGAACCGAACAAGCCATCGATCACCACGTCTCGGTCGGTTAGCGTCGGCGGCTCAAAGTCACGGACCACTTCCGTAAATTCGATCCGTTCCATGTCGAGCAGACGCTGCTTGTTTTGCTCACACTCTACGGACAGATGCTCCGTCGGGTTGAATAAATACGTCTCTACCCGGTATGATTCCTCGTTCAAAAGGCGGGCGATGGCCAAAGCGTCGGCTCCGTTGTTGCCTTGACCGGCGAAAATCACGATGCGGACCTGCTTGGAGTAGCGCCGGCAAAACTCATGGACGAACGTCGTAGCGGCACGCTCCACTAAGTCGATCGAACTAATTGGCTCGTGTTGAATCGTATATTGGTCGAGCTCCTTTACCTTGTCTGTAGCGAATATCTTAATCATAATTCTAGATGTCTGGGGTTTTATTCTGCTTACAAATGTATAACAAACTTTGGTATGTTGCTACACTTTTTTGTGCATCGCCGAAAAAGTTGTACATTTGTCCCCTCGAAAACCGAAAGATTTATGGACAGAATTCGTCTAAAAGACAAAGAATTTGAACTGTTTATTCCGGAGTCGGATATTCAGGCGGCTATCGCTAAAATGGCCGTTCAGATTAAAGCGGATGTGGAAGGGAAAAATCCTCTATTCGTGGGTGTGCTAAACGGGGCTTTTATGTTTGTCGCCGAGCTGATGCGTGAGCTGGATGTTCCGTATGAGCTGACATTCGCTCGTTATTCCTCGTATCAAGGAACTTCCAGTACGGGCATATTGAATGAGATCATGCCGGTGCAGGCTGATATTCGCGGACGTATGGTGATCTTATTGGAGGATATTATCGATACGGGCTTTACGATGAGCTACGTGATGGAGAAGCTTCGGAGCGAGGGTGCCGCCGATGTAAGATTGGCAACGATGCTTTTCAAGCCGGAATCCTTGAAATGCGAGTTGACTCCGGATTATGTAGGCTTACAGATACCCGCTGATTTTATCGTGGGACATGGTTTGGATTATGATGAGTTGGGCCGCTCATATAAGGATATCTACAAGGTTGTGGAATAAAATAGTATACATTATATATAATAAAGGAACAATAGTATGTTGAACGTGGTTATTTTTGGTGCTCCCGGTTCAGGTAAGGGAACACAAAGTGAGTTGATTATTAAAGAATACGGTTTGGATCATATCTCTACTGGCGACGTATTGCGTGGCGAGATGAAGGCTGAGACTGAACTGGGCAAGATCGCTAAGGATTATATCGAGAAGGGACAATTGGTTCCGGACGAGTTGATCGTTGATATGTTGGCGAATGTATTGGATAGCAAGAAGCCGGCTAAGGGCGTAATCTTCGATGGTTTCCCTCGTACGATCCCTCAAGCGAAAGCCTTGAAGAAGATGTTGAACGAGCGTGGAACAGACGTTTCCGTTATGTTGAACCTTCAAGTAGAGGAAGAGGAGTTGATCAAGCGTTTATTGGAGCGCGGTAAAGTATCCGGACGTTCTGACGATAACTTGGAGACGATCAAATCCAGACTGGATGTTTACCATACTCAAACAGCTCCTTTGGCAGACTACTATGTAGGTGAAGGCAAGCACGTAGCCATCAAAGGGATGGGAACAATCGAGGAAATCTTCGGTCGTATCAAAGAGGCGGTTAATAACGTAAAATAATTGAAATAAACCAATATGGCTGAATCGAACTTTGTAGATTATGTCAAGATCTATTGCCGCTCAGGAAAGGGTGGAAGAGGGTCTTCTCACTTCCGTCGTGAGAAATACATTCCGAAAGGAGGTCCCGACGGGGGCGATGGAGGGAGAGGAGGTCATGTGTATCTCCGTGGTAACCGGAATTACTGGACGCTCCTTCACTTGAAATATGAGCGTCATATCATGGCCACCAATGGTGAGAGTGGTAGCGCGAAGCGTAGCTCGGGTAAAGACGGGGAGGATCGAGTAATCGAGGTTCCTTGCGGTACGGTTGTTTACGATGCTGAGACCGGAGAGTTTATTTGCGACGTTACGGAAGACGGTCAGCAAGTGATGTTGCTGAAAGGCGGTCGTGGCGGTCTGGGGAATTTTAACTTCAAGACGGCTACCAATCAAGCGCCCCGTTATTCGCAACCGGGTGAGCCGGCATTGGAACGTACGGTGATTCTTCAGTTGAAATTGCTGGCCGATGTCGGTTTGGTAGGCTTCCCGAATGCGGGTAAATCTACCTTGCTTTCTGTCGTATCCGCCGCTAAACCGAAGATCGCTAATTATCCTTTTACTACGTTGGAGCCTAATTTAGGCATCGTGAGTTATCGCGATAACCGTTCGTTCGTAATGGCCGATATACCGGGTATTATCGAAGGAGCAAGCGAGGGAAAAGGTTTGGGACTTCGTTTCTTACGTCATATCGAACGTAATTCATTGTTATTGTTCATGGTTCCCGCTGAGGCAGACGATATCAAGAAAGAATATGAGATCTTGCATAATGAGTTAGTGAAGTATAATCCGGAATTGCTGGATAAACGCCGTGTACTGGCCATCACCAAGAGCGATATGCTGGATGAGGAATTGATCGAGGCTTTGTCGCAAGACTTGCCGGAGGGAATTCCGTATGTCTTTATATCTTCTATCACGGGACTGGGTATTGTCGAGTTGAAAGACCTTTTATGGAAAGAGCTGAATAAGGAGAATTTCCATGAGGCAGAGCGAATTGTCCATAAGAATATAGATGTAAGTACGTTGGAATTTGAGGACGACGACGAATACATCTTCCCCGTGGATGAGGACGAGGATGACCCGGATGAGGAATACGAGGAATACTGGGACGATGATGAAGATGAAGATACAAGAAAATAAGCAAATAGAGGTGTCGCGGTTCTCCGGGTTAAGCGGATACCGCGACATTTCTCATTTTACGACAACACGTCATGGCGGCGTGAGTACGGGAACGTACGCTTCGATGAATCCGGGCGTTTATACCGAGGATGATCCGGGCTTCATCCGGAAGAACTTGGAACTTCTTTCGGATGCGGTCGGGATTTCCCTAGAGAATATGGTTATACCTCATCAGACCCATGAGGATCGAGTATTGGCGATCGACGCGTCTTTCCTTTCGCTGAATGATAAAGAGCGGAAGCAGCGTTTGGAAGGCGTGGACGCTTTGGTGACGAATGTTCCGGATGTATGTGTAGCCGTATCTACGGCGGATTGTGTCCCTGTCTTGTTATATGCGCCGGATCGTAAAGTGGTAGCTGCCGTCCATGCGGGTTGGCGGGGTACGGTTTTACACATAGCTCGTAAGGCGGCAAGCTTGATGATCGAGGCATACGATTGCGATCCTACTCAATTGGTTGCCGGAATAGGTCCCTCTATCAGTCAAGCGGCATTTGAGGTGGGAGAGGAAGTCGTAAAAGCTTTTCAAATGGCGGGCTTCCCAATGGAGCGGATTCTTCGACGTAATGCGGAGACTCAAAAAGCGCATATCGATCTATGGGAAACCAACCGTTTACAATTGTTAGAGGCAGGATTGCTCTCCGGGCATATAGAGATCGCTGGCATCTGTACTTATATTCGGTATGAGGATTATTTCTCCGCTCGTCGCCTCAGTGTCAAAAGCGGCCGGATCCTTACCGGGATATGCTTGAAAAAATCTTAGTTATATTGGCTCAAACTTATAATAGACATGATTTCAATCACTCTTTCATCTGAGATATCGGAGGCTTGCCCCGATCTTCACGTGTTGGCTATCGCCTGCCAAGTAAAGAATACGGAGTCCGATGAACGCCTTTGGGAAGAAATAACCCGTGTTGAGGAGGACATCCGTTCTACCTGTAAGATAGAGGATATTAATAAGTGGACTCCTATTTTCGCTACCCGTCAGGCTTATAAACGTCTGGGGAAAGACCCGAACCGGTATCGCCCTTCCGCCGAGGCGTTAAGACGGCGGATACTTCGCGGGCTTCCTTTATATAAGATAGATACCTTGGTGGATATCGTCAATCTGGTTTCTATCCGTAGCGGTTATTCTATCGGAGGATTTGACGCGGATAAGATTGTAGGCGGATTGGAACTAGGTGTCGGAAAAGAGGGGGAAATTTATCACGGTATCGGACGTGGTGAATTGAATATCGCCGGTCTTCCAGTCTACAGGGATGGAGTAGCGGGTGTCGGAACGCCTACCAGCGATGAGGAACGTACCAAGATTGAAATGTCGACCACTTCATTGTTAATGATTCTGAATGGTTATTCCGGTAAGGAGGGCTTATTGGAAGCGGGTGGTTACTCGGTTGACTTATTAAAAAGATATGTCTCAGCGGTAAACGTGGAAGCGGAACTGATATGCCGAGAAAACAGAGGAAAAATAACGTTATAACCGTGTTAATATTGTTTACAAAGCGAAAAATGTCCATCTTTTATGCTAAAAAACATCTATAATCTTTTGTTTTAATCATTTAATCTATAAATTTGTCCCCAGTAATCAAATGTTATCATAAAATGATTGAATTAATTGGTACAAACGCCGGCCTTGTATGGAACGTTTTAAATGAAGGCGGTAAAATGAGTTTTAAGGCAGTGAAGAAAGCCACGAAGATTAAAGCGGAAAAAGATATGTACGCCGCTTTTGGTTGGTTGGCGAAAGAAGGTAAATTAGCTTTCGAGGAGATTGAAGGTGAAATGTATGTTTCTTTAGTGTAAACAAGAGGAACGTTTACAAGAATTAGGGAGGGCTGTTCGATTTTTTTGGACGGCCTTTTTATTTGTCCATACGTTTTCTGTCAAAATAATTAAGTCTACAGTTGGTTAATTCAATTCAAAAACTTACTTTTGTGTAGAATTTGGTGTGAAATGACCGAAGATCATAAGAGATTGTTAGCTGTATTTGAGGTTAGAGTTCGTGATTTGATGGCGTTATGCGATCAGCAGAAACGTAGAATTGACGAACTTACAGCTGCTTTGAGCCTTAAAGACGAGGAGTTGCGGCAGGCGAAGGATATGATTGAAGGATTGAATGCCAAATGTGATAACATGCTGACGGCGCGAATTGTTTCCACGAACGAGGAAGAGATGAAGAACGCCCGGATGCGGTTATCAAAATTAGTGCGGGAAGTAGACAAGTGCATCGCACTTTTAAATGAATAGAAGCGATGGACGAAGAATTTCTTATAAATATAGTGATAGCCGGAAAGAAATATCCGCTTACGATCAAACGTCATGAGGAAGAGTTGGCACGTGCCGCCGCTGATCAGATCAACAGCAAGATTCTTCAATACAGGCAGCATTTTGCGGTCGAGGTGGATACGAAAGATTTGTTAGCCATGGTGGCTTTTCAACTCTCGATGCATAATCTGGAGTTGGAAAAACGGAATGATACAAATCCTTTTACGGATAAGATACAGGAGCTTACAACCGAGTTGGAAGGATATCTGAAGAAATAACATACATATTGTAAGAAGAGAGTTTCCGCACTGCTTTGCACGGTGAGACCGTGTGATGGTAGTGCTTTTTTTGTATATAAATAAATGAATCTTAAATTATTAGTTAAATGGTTGGAATGTATATAATCATACCGATAGTGACCTTCATCATTGGTGGGTTGCTTGCGTGGCTGGGCATGCGTTTCCTTCTGAAGTCGAAGTACGACTCCGTGCTTCAAGAGGCGGAGAAGGAGGCCGAGGTGATAAAGAAGAACAAGATGCTGGAAGTAAAGGAGAAGTTTCTTCATTTGAAAGCGGACTTGGAAAAACAGGTATCACAGCGTAACGCTAAGATCCAGTCTGTCGAGACTAAATTGAAACAAAGAGAACTGACGATGAATCAACGTCAGGAAGAGTTACAGCGTAGGAATAACGAGGTAGAGGCTGTAAAGGAGAATTTATCTTCTCAGTTGGAGTTGGTGGAGAAGAAGAAGCAAGATTTGGATAAACTTCATCAGAAGGAAGTGGAACATTTGGAGGCTATCTCCGGGTTGTCCGCCGAGGAAGCCAAAGAGCGTTTGATCGAGTCCTTAAAGGATGAGGCAAAGACGCAAGCCGCTTCTTACATCAACGAGATCGTCGAGGAGGCGAAGATGACCGCTAATAAGGAGGCGAAGAAGATCGTGATCCAGTCTATCCAACGGGTAGCGACGGAGACGGCTATCGAGAACTCTATTACCGTGTTCCATATTGAATCGGACGAGATCAAAGGACGTATCATTGGTCGTGAGGGACGTAATATCCGTGCTTTGGAGGCCGCTACCGGTATTGAGATCGTGGTGGATGATACGCCTGAGGCTATCGTTCTTTCCGGATTCGATCCGGTTCGCCGTGAGATCGCTCGTTTGGCCTTGCATCAATTGGTACAGGACGGACGTATCCATCCGGCTCGTATCGAGGAGGTGGTAACGAAGGTGAAGAAGCAAGTGGAAGACGAGGTCGTAGAGACTGGTAAGCGTACCGTGATCGATTTGGGTGTGCACGGTTTGCATCCGGAATTGATCCGTATGATCGGTAAGATGAAGTATCGTTCTTCTTATGGACAAAACTTGTTGCAACATGCTCGTGAGACGGCCAACCTTTGTGCCGTGATGGCTTCTGAATTGGGCTTGAACCCGAAGAAAGCGAAACGTGCCGGATTGTTACATGATATTGGTAAAGTGCCCGATGATGAGCCGGAATTGCCGCACGCTATCTTGGGTATGAAGCTTTGCGAGAAATATAAGGAGAAACCAGATATTTGCAACGCCGTAGGCGCTCACCACGATGAGGTGGAGATGCAGACGCTGTTGGCTCCGATCGTACAGGTTTGCGACGCTATTTCAGGTGCTCGTCCGGGCGCACGTCGTGAGATCGTAGAGGCTTATATCAAGCGTTTGAATGATTTGGAACAATTGGCTTTATCGTATCCGGGTGTTGTCAAGACTTACGCTATCCAAGCGGGTAGAGAGTTGCGCGTAATCGTTGGCGCTGATAAGATTGACGATAAGGACACCGAGAACTTGTCCGCTGAGATCGCTAAGAAGATTCAGGATGAGATGACTTATCCGGGACAGGTTAAGATCACGGTGATCCGTGAGACTCGTGCGGTAAGCTACGCTAAGTAAGAATATATTTAATATAAATAAAAAAGGCCGGCTTGTGTAAGTCGGCCTTTTTATATCTGTCGTTATCGATTTCCCAGATCGTCGTATAAAGTTTGTAATAGGACTTTTCCTTTCTCCAAGCGGGTCTCGTTTCCGCTTTCAGGTTCTTCTACTAAAATCTTGTTCCCTTCATTGTCGTATACGGAAACACCGGATTCGTCTATAAAGCCAAATCCATTATTGAATGTATAAAAGGCGTAATGCGGGACGCAAGGATTCAATATATCTTTGCTGAATGAGAACTCATCCGTGGGGAGACCCATCTGATTTAATAAGGTGGCTGCCAAATCGGTTTGGTTCGCGTACGTATCGATCACTTTAGGTTCAGCGATCGCTCCGCCTAGCCATAGCATAGGTATGTGGAAACGCAAAGGTCCATACTCCTGCATGTTTTGAGGGTAACGGTATCCGTGGTCGGAGACAAAGATGACTACCGTATTTTTCCATGCCGGCAGTTCCTTGAACGTATCAATGAAATTGCCGATACAGCTGTCCGTAAACGCGACGGAGTTTAGATAAGGATGCTCCAAATGGTGAAACGGGACCTCGAATGGCTCATGACTACTTAATGTCAGGAATGTACTTAACCAAGGTTTGCCGTCGACTGGTCTTTGCTTGATATCCTCGTAAAGATGCGAGAACGTGATATCGTCGTTTGCTCCCCATTTACTCAGACGGCTACTCAAGGGAAAATCACGGTCTGCCGTTATCTTGCTGTAGCCGGAACTATAGAAATAACTTTGCATATTCGTGAAATTGATATCACCTCCATAGAGCATATCTGCCGTATATCCTTCTTTGTTAAGACTCTTTGCGATAGATGGAAGGGTCTGGCTTTTCACCGGATACTTCATGATGGAGGTGGTGGGTTGGGCTAAATAGCCGTTCAATACGGAGACTAAGCCTCGGTCGGTACGGAATGAGTTGGCATATAGGTTCGTGAATAATACACCTTCTTTGCTCAGCCGATTCAAGTTCGGCGTAATTCCCGGCTCACCACCAACAGCCTCGATAGCATTTGCCGTGAAACTCTCCATGATGATAATGAGAATATTGGGACGAGTCGTTGTCAATAGCTTGACAGGCTCTGTAGGTATGGAATCTCCCGGGCATAAGGAGTCTTGGGCTTGAATGAGCGTATCGAATAAGGCTTTCCGCTTTTCCTCCGGATAGAAATCGAATTGCGAGGCAAAATCCTGTTGCTTACTCAATGAGGCTATCAGACTGAAACACGGGTTGATCGCCGAATGATTCAAGAACTGGTTCTGGCTGAAATAAACCATGCCGACATTTGCCGTAGACGTAGTTACGCCTCCCCGGATCGGAATAAACAATATTCCCCCTGCTAAGAGGATGGCGAAAGTACTTTCCAATTGTTCCAATCCCGTAGGTGGAAAGCTAGGCTTTACTGGCGCGAACCGGAGGATGAAGGTGAACCAAGCATAGATACCTAGCGCATATGCCACGAATACCAATAATTGGATAAAGAACATTCCTAACGGAACACTCGCCATCGCATCGGCGGGCGATTGCAGGTAGAAGAATAAAGTAGCGTCCAACCTGAATCCCCAAAAGCTGTATAAAGCCACATCTACGGAGAAGATTGCCGATACCAGAATTCCCATGATCAAGAAGTACCCTTTCAATACCTTCTTCAACCAAGCGCCCGGAAGCCAAACTGATACTAGAGTCAATAAGAGAGGGATGGCCGTAAGGTATCCCGCTATCGTACAATCCAGCTTCAGCCCATGAAGCATAACCTGTAGGAAGTCCGTGAAGGTACAAGCCTCGGACAACGCATGCTGATAAAACATAAATACCGGTTTTTGAATAACAAAAACCGGTAGCCATGCGATAAAAACGATTAGTATGAATAATAATCTTTTTTTCATTTCGAATATAACTTTTCCCGTAACTCCGCGATAGCCGGATCTGTGATGTAATCATCGTAATCCATCATCTTATCGATGATACCGTTAGGAGTTAGCTCGATGATACGGTTCGATACAGTCTGTATGAACTCGTGGTCATGACTGGAGAACAGGATATTTCCCTTGAATGTCTTCAATGTATTATTGAAGGCTTGGATGGATTCCAAGTCCAAGTGGTTGGTCGGAGTATCCAAGATCAAGCAGTTGGCGTCGGTGAGCATCATACGTGAGATCATACAACGCATCTTCTCACCTCCGGAAAGTACGCTTACCTTTTTCATAAGCTCCTCGCCCGAGAACAACATACGTCCGAGGAAGCCTTTCAAGAATACCTCGTTAGTATCCGGCGAGAACTGGCATAACCAATCGAGCAGGTTGATATCTGTATTGAAATATTTGGAGTTATCGAGAGGAAGATAAGAGGTCGTGATCGTCTGTCCCCACTGATACGTACCGGCATCCGCTTTCTCCTCACCGTTGATGATCTGGAACAAGGCGGTCATGGCACGAGGGTCGTGACTGATAAATACGATCTTGTCATCCTTCTCCACGAAGAAGTTCAAGTCCTTGAACAATACCTGTCCGTCGATACTCTTCGACAATCCTTTCACCTCAAGGATCTGGTTGCCCGGTTCGCGGTTAGGCGTGAACAAGATTCCCGGATAGCGGCGTGAGGACGGTTTGATCTCCTCGATATTCAGCTTCTCCAACATCTTCTTGCGACTGGTGGTCTGCTTGGACTTCGCTACGTTGGCGCTGAAACGGCGGATAAATTCTTCCAACTCTTTCTTCTTTTCCTCGGCTTTCTTATTCTGGTTCTGCTGTTGACGAAGCGCTAACTGGCTAGACTCGTACCAGAAGCTATAGTTTCCGGCGAATAATTGTAATTTACCGAAGTCGATATCCACGGTATGCGTACAAACGGAGTCGAGGAAGTGACGGTCGTGGCTAACAACCAATACGGTATGCTCGAAATTAGAGAGATAATTCTCCAACCAAGAAACCGTCTCAAGGTCCAAGTCGTTCGTCGGCTCATCCAATAATAGGTTATCGGGCTGTCCGAACAAGGCACGGGCCAATAAGACACGTACTTTCTGCTTACCGCTCAAGTCCTTCATATACATATAATGCAAATCCTCCTTGATGCCTAGTCCGCTCAATAGGTTGGCGGCGTCGCTCTCCGCGTTCCAGCCTTCCATCTCGGCGAATTTCTCTTCCAGTTCCGATACGCGGATACCGTCGGCGTCACTGAAATCAGGCTTCTCGTAAAGGGCGTTTTTCTCGCTCATCACCTCCCATAAGGTCGTATGTCCCATCAATACGGTATCCATAACCGTATATTCATCGAATGCGAAGTGATCTTGGCTCAATACGGAAAGGCGTTCGCCCGGTCCTAGGTTAACGCTACCTCTGGTAGGGTCTAATTGCTTGCTGATTACACGGAGAAACGTAGATTTTCCGGCCCCGTTAGCACCGATAATACCGTAGCAATTGCCCGGTGTAAACTTCATGTTCACATCCTGAAAAAGGATGCGTTTTCCAAACTGTACGTCCAGATTGTTAACTGTTATCATATTTCGTATACCTATTAAATTGCGATTGAGGATGCAAAGGTACGAAAAATATTGTTTATCTTATCATTGGATGTCATACATCCCGCTCGTTCTCTCCCTTTTTTAGGCTAATTATCTTTTGGGCGTTGAGCGGTGAGATAACGCTTTTCCCAGTTTAGGCTTCCAGTCCTCTCTTCTTCCATTCGTCTGTTAGATCTTTCCGTATCTCTATGGATTTCAATCGTTGGTTGATCCAATTATCCGAATAGCCCAATCGTTTATAATCGACCATGGCTTGCTCAATAGACAACTCCGGATCTTGCATCTGATCCAAACGTTCCTTCGCTACTTGGGCGATCCATAATTTGAAAGGTTCGGCCTTGGGAGATGGTACTGATTGGATAAGGCGGAAGAGTTGCTCGGTATTGGCTACGTCGGTTAAATATTTCTTGCCATCAGCGGCCTGCATTTTCAGTTGACTACAGTTTGTAGTCAACTCGCTACCTTCTCTTTTTAATCTGGTTTTTAATACGCTCCAGTACTTTCTAGGGTTGGGACTATCTGTTAAAATAGATATAACATCAACAATCGAGAAATACCATTCCTCTTGTTCGTCATCCTATATGGCGCGAACTTTTCTTTCTTCGAATAAGCGGATAGATTCTTTTTGTGTCATTTGTAGTTGCTTTGAGTAATTATAAACAAAGATAAATGAAAATTTAGTATATCCATAGTTTAATAGTTTGATTAAAAGTTTATTTATTGCAAAGTAAGCGTATTAATCTTATTCGAACAAATGGTATATGATATAAATTTAAGTGGAGGTGTGATTTAATACGTTAGTAGTAAGACTTGAATTATTCCTTATCACTTGTTACGGGAGGACGGTGGCTTTATAAAAACAAAGGAGAAGAGGCTGTTTTCTTGTTTGGCTTTAGGAGATAGGTGTCGGTTAAAGGGCTATATTCGTGATAAATTGATTAAAAGATGCCCTTTGTGCTGACACATCCCTTTGACGGGAAGTGTGAAATAGTGCGATTGCGAGGGTGAAAAGCTCCGATTAAGGATGTTTTTGGGTATAAAAAGGTAAGTTTTGCCACACGTATATAGGTATTGTTAGATGTTTACGGTAGCGTTATAGCTTACTTACGGCCGTATTGTTAGTTACTTACGGTAGTGATCGGCGTTACATACGGATGGAAAGTCCCTCGTTTCCTAATGAAAAACGTGATTCTTACGTATTCGGAGGCGAAAAAGAGGGGTGGTCTCATCTGGAATAAAAGCTCGAAAAACGATATCTATTTGTAATATAACTGATTGCTGATTTTTATTCTCAAATTTGGAAGCCGACTGTACTCTGGGGCGAAATATTCGATTCTCTGGAGCTTTAGAATACAAAATGTCAGAATGTCAAATTGGGCGATCTTCTATTATTAACAAAGGAAATCTCATTATCTTAGGGCAATGTCATAGGTTGTAGAGATGGGGCGTGCCCCGTCTCCCGTATCATGTGCGATGGATTCATGTTTCTTTGGCTATGGATGAAATTTGGTATGGTTGCCTTGTTTTTATCTGAATAATAAGGCTGGATTGGAAATAAATATCTACTTTTGTGCTCTAAAACATTAAAGTAAACGAAAATAGAAAGATGGCTGCAACGAAACGAATGAAACGTGCCTTGGTCTCTGTGTTTCACAAAGACGGGCTGGACGAAATCCTAAAGAAATTGCATAGCGAGGGTGTGAGCTTTGTATCAACAGGTGGTACTCAATCATTTATCGAGTCATTGGGTTTGCCTTGTGATGCGGTAGAGGACTTGACTTCTTATCCGTCTATTTTGGGCGGTCGTGTGAAGACGCTTCATCCGAAGGTATTCGGTGGTATCTTGGCTCGCCGTGAGAACGAGAATGACCAGAAACAATTAGCTGAATATGAGATCCCGGAGATTGACTTGGTTATCGTTGACCTATATCCTTTCGAGGAGACTGTCGCTTCCGGCGCTGAGGAACAAGCAATTATTGAGAAAATAGATATAGGCGGTATCTCTTTGATACGTGCCGCCGCGAAGAACTTCAAGGATGTGGTAATCGTAGCTTCCAAGGCTCAATACCAGCCGTTGATGGATCTTTTGAACGAGAAGGGCGCTGAGACAAGCATCGAGGATCGTAGATGGTTCGCCAAAGAGGCGTTCGCCGTTTCCTCGGGTTACGACTCCGCTATCTTCAATTATTTTGATGGCCGCGAAGGTTCCCATTTCCGTGCAACGGTAGATAGCCCGATGCATTTGCGTTATGGCGAGAATCCTCATCAAGCCGCTAAGTTCTATGGTAAGTTTAACGATATGTTCGATCAAATCCATGGAAAAGAGATTTCTTACAACAACTTATTGGATATCGACGCTGCCGTGAACTTGATCGATGAGTTCGACGAGCTGACGTTCGCTATCTTAAAACATAATAACGCTTGCGGTATCGCTTCCCGCGGTAATGTGGTTGAGGCTTGGAAAGAGGCTTTGGCCGGTGACCCGGTTTCCGCTTTCGGTGGCATCTTGATCACGAATACTACGATTAACAAGGAAGTGGCCGAGGAAATCAACAAGATTTTCTTCGAGGTGATTATCGCTCCGGCTTACGACGCTGACGCGCTGGAGGTACTTCAACAGAAGAAGAACCGTATCATCTTGATCCGTAAGGATTGCAAGACTTGCCCGATGCAGTTCCGTTCTTTATTGAATGGTGTCTTGATGCAGGAGAAGGACTTGAGTATCCAAGGTAAGGCTGATTTGGAGCCTATGACGGATAAGCAGCCGACAGCCTCGGAGGTTGAGGACCTGTTGTTCGCCAACAAGATCGTGAAGAACAGCAAGTCCAACGCGATTACCTTGGTGAAGAACAAGCAGCTTTGCGCCAGCGGTATCGGGCAGACCTCTCGTGTGGACTCTTTGAGACAAGCCATAGAGAAGGCTAAATCATTCGGCTTCGACTTGAATGGCGCCGTGATGGCTTCCGACGCTTTCTTCCCGTTCCCCGATTGCGTTGAGATCGCAGATCAAGCAGGTATCACGGCCGTAATCCAGCCGGGAGGCTCTATCAATGATAAGTTGTCTGTCGAGTACTGTAACCAACATGGTTTGGCTATGGTGAAGACAGGTGTTCGTCATTTTAAACATTAATAATAAGACTAATGGGATTGTTTTCTTTCACACAAGAAGTTGCCATAGATTTGGGTACCGCTAATACCATTATCACGTGTAATGATAAGATGGTGGTAGACGAACCTTCGGTGATTGCTTTGGATGCTCGCTCGGACAAGGTGCTGGCTGTCGGTAAGGTGGCCCGTGAGATGTACGAGAAGACGCACCCGAATATTCGTACCGTACGACCGCTTCGTGAGGGAGTTATCGCGGATTTCTACGCTGCCGAGCAAATGATTCGCGGCTTTATCAAGATGGCGAGCGGAAGGAAGCGCTGGTTCGCTCCGTCCTTGCGTATGGTGATCGGTATCCCTTCAGGTAGTACGGAGGTAGAGATACGTGCCGTGCGAGACTCTGCCGAGCATGCCGGTGGACGTGATGTGTACATGGTTTTTGAGCCGATGGCTGCCGCTATCGGTGTCGGTATAGATGTCTTGGCTCCCGAGGGTAATATGATCGTGGATATAGGAGGTGGTACTACCGAGATCGCTGTCATATCCTTAGGTGGTATCGTGTCGAATAAATCAATCCGTATGGCGGGTGACGATTTAACGGCTGATATCGTGGAGTATATGCGTCGCCAACACAACGTGAAGGTGAGTGAGCGTATGGCCGAGCGTATCAAGATCAACGTGGGTTCCGCGCTTACGGTATTGGAAGACGCTCCGGAGGATTACGTGGTTCACGGCCCGAATCAGATGACTGCCTTACCGATGGAGGTACCCGTCTCTTATCAGGAGATCGCCCACTGTTTGGATAAGTCTATCTCGAAGATCGAGGCGGCTATCTTGAGTGCCTTGGAGCAAACCCCTCCCGAGTTATATGCCGATATCGTGAAAAACGGTATCTATTTGGCTGGCGGTGGCGCTATGCTTCGCGGTTTGGATAAGCGCTTGCGGGATAAGATGAATATCCAGTTCCATATCGCCGAGGATCCGTTGCATGCCGTGGCGAAAGGTACGGGAGTCGCTTTGAAGAATATTGAGAAGTTTAATTTCTTAATCCGATAAGAGTAAATAATTGGGAATTGAGAATTGAAAGTTGAAAATTAGCGAGCCGATAGGTCTAGTTCTTTTCAATTTTCAATTCTCAACTTTCAGTTTTCAATTCCTATGCGTAAGTTACTAGAGTTCCTGATCGGGAAGAGGCATTGGTTTTTGTTCATTCTGCTTGAGGCTGTTTCGTTGATGTTGGTCTATCGTAATAACGCGTACCAACGGAATATTATATTCAGCTCAGCGAATGTCGTGACAGGATATATCGCCTCGATATCCGGATCTGTTACTTCTTATTTGAATCTTCGGGATATCAATAAGGAGTTATTGGAGCGTAACGGACAGTTGGAATTGCAAATGCTGGATCTGCAAGATCAGTTAGATGCGCTGATTGCGGATACGGTTAGTTTTAAGGGATTCGCGCCGGATTCGACGGAGCAATTTCCTTATTCGTTTGTCGTGGCGGATGTAGTGAACAACAGTGTCACGCATTTGTCCAATTATATTACCGTGAATAAAGGGAAGCTGGATGGGATCATGCCCGATATGGGAGTTGTCTCGGAACGAGGTGTGGTTGGTATCGTATCGACGGTTTCCGATCATTTCTCCGTGATCATTCCGTTGCTGAATCCTAAGTTCCGGTTGAGTTGTAAGGTATTAGGTAGTAGTTATTTCGGGTCATTAAGCTGGAATGGGCGCAATACGCTGTACGCCAACCTCGATGAGTTGCCGCGCCATGTGGAGTTCCAGAAAGGCGATACGATCGTGACGAGCGGTTACTCCGCCGTATTCCCCTCGGGTATTATCGTAGGTACGGTCGCTGATTTCGAGAAGCAACACGATGATAATTTCTATTCATTACAGGTAGAGTTGGCTACGGATTTTCAAGCGTTGAACAACGTGCGTATTATCAAGAATTTCCGTCAGACGGAGCAAATTGGTGTAGAACAAGAGGCGAAAAGAAATGATTAATAATTTACTGCGTGGTTTCATATATTTCGTGGTGTTTGTGTTGATTCAGGTCTTGGTCTTGAACAACATTCATTTCTTGCGGATCGCTACCCCGTTTCTGTATCTCTATTTCATTATTAAGATGCCGGTCGGTAGCTCACGGACGCAAGTCGTTTTCTTCTCTTTCATAGCCGGGGTGGTTATCGATACGTTCAGCAACACACCGGGTATGCATGCGGCCGCCTGTACATTGGCGGGATTTTGCAGGGAGCCGTTAATCCGTGTATTCATGGGGAAAGATTTGCCGGAAGGTATTTACCCGTCTTATAAGACCTTTGGTTTCGGAGGCTTTTTCCGATATGTGTTATCGTTTGTGTTGATACAACATACGACTCTTTTTGTGATTGAGTCGTTGACTTTATTTGACCCGTTGTTTCTGGTTGTCCGTATCCTCTCGAGCGTGGTGATGACAACCTTATTGATTTGTACGGTAGAAGCATTCAATATAGAGTCTCAGAAAAGTGGAGAATAATACCAAGTATGAGTTTGAGAACAGGCGCTATGTCTTAGGTGGGGCGGTGATCCTGTTGGTTATCATCTTTATTATCCGTTTGTTCATCCTTCAGGTGGTCGACAACGATTATAAAGCTTGGGCGGATAGTAACGCTTTCTTGAAAAAAACCTTATATCCTTCCCGGGGTATGATGTACGATCGTAATGGTAAATTATTGGTATATAACCAGCCCGCTTACGACGTGATGCTTATCATGCGTGAGATACAGCCTTTCGATACCCTCGATTTCTGTGATGTGCTGGGCATCACGAAAGAGCAATTCCTCAAACGTATAGCGGATATTAAGAACCGGCGGTTAAATCCCGGTTATTCTTCCTATGTCCCTCAAGTATTTATGAACCAGCTTTCCGCGCAGGAATATGGCGTGTTGCAGGAGAAGTTATACAAATTTCCCGGCTTCTATATCCAGAATCGCACGATCCGCCAATACGAGTATCCCAATGCCGCTCTTGTGTTGGGAAATATCGGCGAGGTAAACCGGAAAGATATAGAGAATGACGCTTATTATACACAAGGCGATTACTCCGGCAGAACCGGGATCGAGCAATCGTACGAGGAATATTTGCGGGGCGTGAAAGGAGTCGAGATCCTGTTGCGTGACGCTCACGGACGTATCAAGGGGCGATACGAGGAAGGCATGCACGATATCCAGCCGGAATCCGGCAAGAACTTGAAATTATCCTTGGATATGGACTTGCAGGCTTATGGGGAGAAGTTAATGCAGAATAAATTAGGGGGTATCGTGATGATAGAGCCGGAGACAGGGGAGGTACTTTGTATGGTTTCCGCTCCTACATATGATCCGAGTATCTTGATCGGGCGCCAGCGGGGAAAGAACTACGTGGCTTTGCAGAAGGACCCGTTGAAACCTTTATTCAACCGCCCGCTCATGGCGCAATATCCTCCCGGATCTACATTTAAACCGACCCAAGGTTTGATCTTCTTGCAAGAAGGGGTGATTACTCCGGAAACTCAATATACCTGTGCGCATGGATATACCTTCCGGGGAGGTAAGCCGGCTTGTCACGGGCATCCGTCTCCTCTGAATCTGGTCGGGGCGTTGGCGACCTCTTGTAACTCTTTTTTCCCTTGGGGACTGCATGATATGATCGACAGCCGGAAGCGATATCCGTCGGTACAGGAGGCTTTTGAGGTTTGGAAGAATTATATGGTTTCTATGGGGTATGGCTATAAGCTGGGAATCGATCTTCCGGGGGAGAAGCGAGGGTTCATTCCGAATAGTAAGTTCTACGATAAGGTGTACCGGGGACGTTGGAATTCCAGTACGGTTATCTCGATCGCTATCGGTCAGGGTGAGATATTGGCTACGCCTTTGCAAATCTGTAATTTGGCGGCTACTGTCGCTAATCGGGGATATTATATTACTCCGCATGTCGTGAAAGAGATTCAAGACACTCCGCTGGATACATTATATAGTAAGAGGCATTATACATCGGTGGATACGCATTATTATAGTTATATTGCCGAGGGTATGCGAGGGGCTGTTACGGGAACCGCTTATGGTGGAACCTGTCGTGGGGCGGCTTTACCGGATATCGAGGTCTGTGGAAAGACGGGAACGTCGGAGAATCCGCATGGTAAGGACCATTCTATTTTTATGGGATTCGCTCCTTATCAAAAGCCGAAGGTCGCCATTGCCGTGTTTGTGGAAAACGCCGGATTCGGTGCTACCTATGCGGTGCCTATCGGTAAATTGATGTTGGAGAAATATTTGAAAGGAGAAATATCCGAGGCTAACAAGGCGACGGAGGAATATATTATGAATGCCGTAATACTACCGAACAATGCGCTATAGGAAAACGGAAATATGGAAGTCGGTAGACTGGATTACCATTTTGTTGTATTTGATTATGGTAATCGCCGGTTGGTTTAGTATTTGTGGGGCGAGCTACGAGTTTGATAACGTTGGCTTGTTCGATCCGTCGGGCCGTCCGGGGATGCAGATGATTTGGATCGGTACCTCACTCGCCCTTATTTTCGTCATATTGATGCTGGAAAGTGACTTCTTCGATATATTCGCCTATCTGATCTATGCGTGCGTGATCGTATTGTTGATCGCCACTATATTTTTAGCACCTAATATCAAGGGATCGCATTCTTGGCTCGTATTGGGACCTATCCGTTTGCAACCAGCGGAGTTGGCTAAGTTCGCTACCGCTTTGGCCGTGGCGAAGTTTATGAATGGCTATGGCTTTAAGCTAACGACGGTCAAGAATTTCTCAATCACTTTGTTCCTGATCTTCTTGCCGATGGTTTGTATTCTTTTACAGAAAGAGACGGGGTCGGCATTGGTTTACTTGGCATTCTTCCTGATGTTATACCGGGAAGGAATGACTGGATATATTTTGTTGATAGGAGTTTGTGCGGTCGTCTTTTTCGTTACGGGAATGAAATATTCAGAGGTGATGGTGGGTATTACCCCATTGGGTGAATTAATCGTCTCTTGCCTTGTCTTATTAATAACCATGGGATTAGTTGGGAGTGTCCGTAAGGATTATATAAGCGTTAAGATCATGCTTGGGGGAATTGCTTCGACATTCTTGATCGGGTATGTCGTTTCTTTGTTTGTCCCGGTAAACTTCACTTGGATATCGATAGGCTTGGTAGGAGCTGCGTCAATCTATTTATTCTATTTATCCATTCGAAACTGGGTATGGCATTATGCGTTAATCGCTCTGTTCGCTTTAGGTTCTATCGGTTTCCTATTTTCTGTGGATTATGTGTTTAATGACATATTGGAACCTCACCAACAAATTCGTATTAAAGTCTCTTTAGGCTTGGAGGATGATCCTAGCGGGGCGGGGTATAATGTGAATCAATCCAAGATCGCTATCGGTTCCGGAGGATTATCCGGAAAAGGATTCTTGAATGGGACGCAGACCAAATTGAAGTATGTGCCGGAACAGGATACGGATTTTATCTTTTGTACGGTAGGCGAGGAGCAAGGCTTTTTGGGAGCCTCTGCCGTATTGATCGTATTCGGACTTTTTATTCTTCGTCTGATTGTATTGGCGGAGCGGCAAGATAATGCTTTCGGGCGAGTCTATGGCTATAGCGTAGCCTCCATATTCTTTTTCCATCTGGCGATTAATGTCGGCATGGTGACGGGATTGACTCCGGTTATCGGCATTCCCTTGCCTTTCTTTAGCTATGGAGGTTCCTCGCTTTGGGGATTTACGATCTTATTGTTTATTTTTCTTCGTTTGGACGCTTCTCGGAAGGAGCGTTAGTGGAAGAAGGTAAGACCCGTAAGCCGATTTCCTGAATGCCCGGAAGTTGGTCGTTACGCATCCCCTGCCGGAAGCTAAAGGTATATTGCCCTTTAACGGGGAAATAGTAAGCAGACCGTATCGGGAAACTGGATTGAAACAGGGAGATCCCGTCCCCATACCATTTCCCAAACTCATCAGCTAACATACATTCGATCGTATCCCTTTTTAAAGGACCTATCGGAAGTTCCTCGCTGCAAAATACCCATAGGTTCTGATACGGATACATATTATTGTTCCGTACTTCCAAGGTTAGGTCGTACGGAACCGATATATCCTCAATCAAGAAAGTGAAATAGTACTCCTTATTCTTCTCCCACGAGGTGTTCTGGATAGCTTGATACTGATCGTATACAGCTTCATTCTCGCAAGAGAAGCATAAGAAGCATGTTACACAGGCGGCAATGAACTTTTTAAGCCTCAGGCTTTGTCTCTGGCCTATTCTCCGTTTTATCAGGTCTGGCCTGTTTGATCGGTTGCTGAGGTTTGTCATTATTCGCAGGCTTGTCATTGTTGGATTGCTTATCGTTATTAGCTCTCGGCCTTTGTTTCGGGCGATTGTTTCGGTTGTTCTCCCTGTTATTATCACGGTTGTTCTCCCGATTCTCCCGACTGTTTTCCCGGCTATTATCTTTGTTATTCTCCCGGTTATTCTCTCTGTCCCGGTTATTCTCACGATTGCTATTCCTATTATTTCCTCCGTTGCGGCGATTATTGCCACCGGCTCCGTTTCCTCCGTTGTTCTTATTCTCAGAAACAGGTGCGTCGGTGTTGGTAACTGCCGTCGCGGTGGTGTTAGCTCCGTTCCCGTTTCCATTGTTCTCGCCATTATTCTTGTTGGCAGGACGTTTTTTCTTTTTCTTTTTAACAGAGTCGAAACGTGTGACGCTTTCTTGCCCAAGAATATCTTGAGCGTCTCGTTTCGGTGGTTGTGGCTTCGTATCCGCCTCTAGAGATATCGGCTTCATGCCTTTCTTATTCATGTTAATGACATCGAAAGCACGGCTTGCCGGAATCGTGATAAGATTAGCCGCAAATGATTTATCCGTAGAATAGGTAATTTCCCGTTTGAAAATATCCGTCTTGAAATGATAGTAATTATTATCTTTGGTCTCCAAGACAATCTCCCGGGAAGGAAGGCGTTTCTGGGCTTCCACATATGTATCTACCTCATAATTGATACAACATTTCAATTTAGCGCATTGTCCGGCCAATTTCTGGGGATTCATGGAAATATCTTGATAACGGGCAGCTCCGGTAGCGACCGATACAAAACTTGTCATCCAACTGGAACAGCAAAGTTCTCTACCGCAAGGGCCGATACCACCGATACGTCCGGCTTCTTGACGAGCACCGATCTGCTTCATCTCGATACGAACACGAAAAGCCTCCGCTAGCACTTTAATTAGTTGACGGAAATCTACACGTTCATCCGCTATATAATAAAAGATCGCCTTATTACCGTCACCTTGATACTCTACATCACCGATTTTCATATTCAATCCTAAATCGGCTGCGATTTGCCGCGAGCGAATCATAGTGGCATGTTCCTTTGCTTTCGCTTCCTCATATTTCTCGATATCGGTCGGTTTTGCCTTTCGGTAAATCCGTTTTGGCTCAGCTTCCGTGCGCACGTTGTTCTTCTTCATTTGCAGCAGAACCAATTTACCCGTTAAAGAAACCGTACCGATATCATGACCGGGACTTGCCTCTACGGCTACTATATCACCTTTTTCCAAAGGTATTTTAGCACTATTCAAGTAATACCCTTTGCGGGTATTTTTAAATTGAACCTCTACGAAGTCAGTCGAGCCTTCCGCGTCGGGTACATCGCACAACCAATCATAGGTATTCAGTTTATTGTTTTGCCTTTTGCTGCAACCTTTGCAGCCCATATGGCTACTTCCTTTATCTAATATGAAATCCATTTATTTTTAATTTGTAAGAGGGCCATCGACATAACCGCCCAATTTATCTAAATATGCAAAAATAGTGATTTATTCCCATTCAAAATCATAGTTATGATTTTTTCAGTTATAAAAAAAGACCCGAAGATAGGTGTTATACCTAACCTTCGGGCCTTTTCTTATATATTTACACGATTAGTCTACCAACCCATGGCTCTTGAATACCTTGTGGATTGTCTCCAAAGCGTAATCTAGTTGCTCTTTCGTGTGGGTAGCCATAAGGGAGAAGCGGATCAGTGTATCCTCGGAAGCAACTGCGGGAGCTACTACCGGGTTTACGAAGATTCCGGCCTCAAATAATTCTTTTACGATAAGGAATGTCAAGTCGTTGTCACGGATAAACAACGGGATGATCGGGGTAGAAGTATGTCCGATCTCACAACCCATGTTACGGAAACCATCCAATGCGTAATGAGTCAAATCCCATAAATGTTGGATACGTTCCGGTTCGCTTAACATAATATCTAATGCCGCGTTCGCTGCGGCAGTAGCGGCAGGCGTATTGCTTGCGCTAAAGATATAGGAACGGGAGTGGTGACGTAAGTAATTGATAACCGGTTCGTCCGATGCGATAAAACCACCGATAGAAGCGAAAGACTTACTGAAAGTTCCCATGATCAAATCAACATCGTTCGTAACGCCGAAGTGATTACAAGTACCGCGGCCATGATCACCGAATACACCGATACCATGAGCCTCGTCAACCATTACACTTGCGTTATATTTCTTTGCGAGAGCTACGATTTCCGGTAATTTAGCGACATCACCTTCCATGCTGAAGACACCGTCGATAACGATAAGTTTCACCTTGTCTGGCTCGCATTTCTGGAGTTGTTTCTCCAAGGAGTCCATATCGTTATGCTTGAATTTCAATTTCGTGGAGAAAGAAAGACGATGTCCTTCGATAATGGATGCATGATCCAACTCATCCCAAAGGATATAGTCCTCACGTCCGGTGATACAGGATACAACACCTAGATTAACTTGGAAACCTGTAGAGTATACGATGGCGTCTTCTTTACCAACAAATTCTGCTAAACGTTTTTCCAACTGGAGGTGTAAGTCCAACGTTCCGTTTAAGAAACGTGAGCCGGCACAACCTGTACCATACTTTTTAATGGCCTCGATCGCTGCTTCTTTTACTTTAGGATGATTGGTTAATCCTAAGTACGCATTAGAACCAAACATCAAGACTTTCTTCCCGCTGATTAGAACTTCCGTGTCCTGATCGCTCTGGATTTCCCTGAAGTAAGGATAGATTCCCATTGCCATGGCTCTTTGAGGAGCGTCGTACTTTGCTAGTTTCTCTTGTAAAAGTTTCATATTATTATAAAAGAGAATGATTTATCTCGCTATTTGTTTATTCTAATAAAGAACACAGGTTCGCCGCATACATAATCCCATGTTTCGGCAAATCCAGCCGCAAAAGTAGTAAAAAAATAACTTATAGTAGTCGAAATGCTTTAAAAGTTTTATAAAAGCATTATTTTTGTCCTCTCAAATAAAAAAAGAAGAAGTGAGGATGAGCGAACGGGATATAAAAGTACAAGCTATCATAAACCCTATATCAGGTGTAGGGTCGAAGCGCAAGATACCTAAGATGATCGAAGGGATCTGCTCGAAAAAGAACTGTTCGTTAAACATTTCTTTTACAGAGTATGCAGGCCATGCCAGCGAGTTGACTCGGCAAGCCATAGAGGAAGGAGCTGAATATATTTTGGCGGTAGGCGGTGACGGGACGGTGAATGAGATAGCGAGAGCTATGATCCATTCGAACGCGATCTTAGGTATTATCCCGAAAGGTTCGGGCAATGGCTTAGCTAGAGAATTGCACATACCGATGGACGTGAAAAGGGCTATCGATCTGATCGCGAAAGGGCATGTTACGACGATAGATTGCTGCCGGGCGAACGGACAGGTCTTTTTCTGTACCTGTGGAGTCGGTTTTGATGCCGCCGTCAGCCAGAAATTCGCGAATGAGAAACGGCGCGGGTCTCTTACTTATATAAAGAATACGATAGAGGAGTATCTGAGCTATAAGCCTGAGCCTTATGAATTGGTGGTGGATAATCAGACGATCAAGGAGAAGGCGTTTCTAGTCGCTTGCGCAAATGCTTCGCAATATGGTAATAATGCGTTTATCGCTCCGCATGCGAATATACAGGACGGACGGATGGACGTTACGATCTTATCCCCTTTTATGCCATTGGATATCGCTCCTTTGGCCATTCAATTGTTTACCAAACAGATTGATCGGAATAGTAAGATTAAGACGATGAAAGCCCAGCAAGTCACGATTATTCGCCAACATCCGGGCGTGATGCACTTGGATGGAGAACCGATCATGGCAGATCGCCGTATCGATATTACGGTGGAATCGAAGGCCTTACATGTGCTGACTCCGGAGGTTGTGTCTTTCACCAAGGAGGTACATAATTTATTTGACGAGGTAACTCGCTTCTTCGATAAAAAACTTCCTTACATTTTCAAGTAAAAGTCTTTAGCTATAGCGGTGAATTCATCGCTATATCGATGCCGCTCGATTTCTAGGGTCAGATGAGACGACTTGGGTTTTGCTACCGGCGTCGCTGAGAGTTCTATTAATAAACGCTTAGGAGGGGCGTCCGGTATGGGGGAAACGTGGGTTTCTCTCGATGGAGACAAAGACTCTTCTCGAGCGAGGTCTATTAAAGACTCCCGTTGATCAAAGGGAAGTACCAAGGCGATATTTCCTTCGGGTGCCAACAGTTTGCGGCTATCACGCAATAAATCCGGGAGAGATAGAGTATCCGTATGCCGGGCTAGATTACGTTTAGTATCCGGGCATTTCAATGAATCAATAAAATAGGGTGGGTTGGATACGATCAAGTCATATTTGATATTCTCATCCGGCATATATTCGGAGAGCGAGGTTTGATAGACTTGTATCCGGTTGGCGAAAGGCGATTTCGCGATGTTTTCCCGAGCTTGTAAACATGCGTCTGAATCTATATCGATAGCGTCTAGGATCGCGGTGCTACGCTGCGCCAGCATGAGGGCGATCAATCCCGTTCCGGTTCCCACATCCAAAATCCTCTGACATCTCTCTATGCTAGCCCACGCCCCAAGCAAAACGCCATCCGTTCCGACTTTCATGGCACATTTATCGTGCCATACCGTAAATTTCTTGAATTGAAAATAAGGATTTGCCATATCTCTATCGATTGTATGCCGCGAAATTAGTAAGAATTGAATGAAAAGCTGTAACTTTGGCACGTTTATTGTATTAACATATACAATGATGAATGTATATATGAAAGAAAAGACGAGAGTATTTTGCCAGAATTCGTTTGATGACTTGGATGACAATATTGGTATCGTAATGCCAATTCTTACAGAATGCGATGTAGATGAGGATTTCACAGAAGGAATAGAGAAAGTTGGAGACACTATACCCATTCTTCCGTTAAGGAATATGGTACTCTTTCCGGGTGTTGCCATGCCGGTGATTATCGGGCGTCCTAAATCGATGCGCCTGATCAAAGAGGCTGTACATAAAAAGAGTTTGATCGGAGTTGTTTGCCAGAAAGAGATGGATACGGAAGATCCGGTTTTAGAGGATTTATATACTACCGGGGTAATCGCTGACATCGTTCGTGTCTTAGAGATGCCGGATGGTAGCACTACTGTTATTCTTCAAGGTAAGAAACGCTTTGAATTGAATGAGTTGACCGAGACAGATCCGTATCTTTCCGGTAAGATCACCGTGTTGGAGGACACGAAGCCGGACAAGACAGACCGCGAGTTCGAGGCTTTGATCTCAACGATCAAGGATTTGACCATCAAGATGCTTGGGGCTGTGGCTGAACCTCCCCGGGATTTGATCTTCTCGATCAAGAATAATAAGAATGTCTTGTATGTGGTCAATTTCTCTTGTAGCAATATACCGAGTGGATCGGCCGAGAAACAGCAATTGTTATTGATCGGGGACTTAAAAGAGCGTGCGTATCGGTTACTTTTTATCTTGAACCGCGAGTATCAGCTGGTGGAGTTGAAAGCTTCCATCCAGATGAAGACACATGAGGATATCAATCAACAACAAAAAGAATATTTCCTTCAACAGCAAATCAAGACCATTCAAGAGGAATTGGGCGGGAATATCAATGAGTTGGAGATAAAAGAATTACGGGAGAAAGCCAGTCGTAAGAAATGGCCTGCCGAGGTAGCGCAGGTCTTTGAGAAGGAATTGCGAAAATTGGAACGATTGCATCCGCAATCTCCGGATTATTCCGTACAGACGCAATATGTCCAGAATATTGTTAACTTGCCGTGGAACGAGTATAGTAAGGACAATTTCAACTTATCTCATGCCCAGAAGGTCTTAGATCGTGATCATTATGGTTTGGAGAAGGTGAAAGAGCGTATTATCGAGCATCTGGCGGTATTGAAGCTGAAAGGGGATATGAAATCTCCGATTATCTGTTTGTACGGTCCTCCGGGAGTCGGCAAGACTTCATTGGGGCGTTCCATCGCAGAGGCTTTGCGCCGCAAATATGTACGTGTTTCTTTAGGTGGATTGCACGATGAGGCCGAGATCCGCGGACATCGTCGTACCTATATCGGCGCTATGTGCGGACGTATCATCCAGAATATACAGAAGGCGGGAACATCGAACCCTGTCTTTATCTTAGATGAGATCGATAAGATCACGAATGATTTCAAGGGGGATCCGGCATCCGCTTTATTGGAGGTCTTGGACCCGGAGCAGAATAACGCGTTTCACGATAATTATCTGGATATCGATTACGATTTAAGCAAGGTAATGTTTATCGCTACCGCTAACAATTTGAATACGATTTCCCAGCCGTTGCTGGATCGTATGGAACTGATCGAGGTGAGCGGTTATATCATGGAGGAGAAGGTAGAGATCGCAGCGAAGCATCTCGTGCCTAAGCAGATGGATGTACACGGCTTGAAGAAAGGTTCCGTGAAATTCCCCAAGAAAACCTTACAAGTGATCGTTGAAGCCTATACACGCGAGAGCGGTGTCCGGGAATTGGATAAGAAAATCGCCAAAATCATGCGTAAGCTAGCCCGTAAGGTCGCTAGCGATGAGCCTATCCCGACTAGTATTAAGCCGGAGGATTTGTATGAATATCTAGGGGCGGTCGAATATTCCCGCGATAAATATCAAGGGAATGACTATGCCGGCGTGGTTACGGGATTAGCTTGGACGGCTGTTGGTGGTGAGATTCTTTTCGTGGAGTCGAGCTTAAGTAAAGGTAAGGGATCAAAGCTGACTTTGACCGGGAATCTGGGAGATGTGATGAAAGAGTCTGCCATGTTGGCACTTGAGTATATCCATGCGCATGCGGCTCAGTTTAATATTAACGAGGAGTTGTTCGAGAACTGGAATGTGCATGTCCACGTACCGGAGGGGGCGATCCCGAAAGACGGACCGAGTGCTGGAATAACGATGGTGACTTCTCTTGTCTCCGCCTTTACTCAGCGTAAGGTGAAAAAGAACTTGGCTATGACGGGCGAGATTACGCTGCGTGGCAAAGTGCTTCCCGTAGGTGGTATCAAGGAGAAGATCTTAGCGGCTAAACGTGCCGGGATTAAGGAATTGATTCTTTGCAAGGAGAATGAGAAGGATATCAATGAGATCAAACCGGAGTATTTGAAAGGCTTGGTGTTCCATTATGTGAGTGATATTCAACAGGTGGTAGATCTTGCGTTGCTGAGAGAAAAGGTGGATAATCCCTTGTTCTGATAACGACTTTTTAGGCATATATAGGTGTGGGCTTATACGTATATACGTGTAGGCCCATATTAGTATCGGCGTAAGCCTATACGTATATACGTGTGGGCCTACGCCGATATAGATGTTTTTAAGGGAAGCGTATACTTCTATTTAGAGCATTTTCGTAGGAATTCCAAGCTGTTGCGTATCTCTTGGATATCGGATTTGAAATCATCGTACTCAATGGAGATAAGCCCGTTGAAATGCTGACGCTTCAGCTCGTTGACGAACGCTTTTACGGGTAAGATCCCGGTTCCCCATGTGGCGTCTTCCATCTTGTCGGTGAGGTCTTTCAAATGCGCCACCTTGATGCGTCCGGATAACTTCTGGAGATTCTTGAGCGGATCTTCACCCACCCGTTTCCAATGGCCGATATCGGCGCATACTCCCATCAAGGGAGAACGGCCTTTCAGCGCTTTCTCTACCACCTCGGCACTTGCGTAAATACATGGGCTCGGATGGTTATGGATCGCTACCTCCATATCGTACTTCTTGGCGAGGGATTCGATGTAGTCCAACTGGTTTAACTCCGGTTCGACAGTCACGATATGTGCGCCTATTTTATGAGCGAATGCGAAGAACTTATCCCATTCCTCGTTAGTCCCATAAGAGGCTACACCAAAGGCGATCGGCTTGATTCCCCTTTTCTTGAACTCATGGCGTAATAAAGCGCAGTCATCATCGCTCAAGTCGTAATTTAAATACGTCTCTTTTGGGAATGGAGCGCCCAATTCTTGGAAAAAGAAAGCTTCCGCATACCCCATGCCCAGTTGCTGGGTCTTATCCAAGGTCTCCATCAACGTAAGATTGTGGAAAGTCCAAGTCTGTATACCCACCTTCCAGTCCGCTTTTTGCGCCGCCAGCTGTACGGCCTGCCCAAGGAGCATGACCGTACATAGTGCTAATATAATATATCGTTTCATACTTATACCGGCATTTCCGGAAGGCTCCAGCCTTCACGATAGGTATGTCTGATATATTCGTTGGCAGCCTCTAGCGCATTGAACTCCGCGTATTTCGTATCGAAATAGGGGTGACCGTCTATCACCTTGAAATCATCGCTGGTTACGATCTTCAATACGTCGGAAGAGGATATATTGGTGAAACGCATGTTTTGGGCGTCCCACATCAATTTCTTGTTCAAGCCTTGTAGACGGATCGCTAATACACCCAATAGCACCATCTCGTTGAATGGTCCGGAATAAGCGAAGTTGGAAGTTCCTTCCACACGGTTCTCCGGCGATTCTTTACAAGCACGGATCCAGTCTTGCTCATGGAAACCGTCAAAGTATCCGGTAGCGTTCGGGATACGGCGCAAATAGGGGGTTACTTGAGGTACACGGCCGGATAATAACCGGGAGTTGAAACCTCCGCAATCGCAGATCAACGTGTCTTTAGTACCTACGAAGATACATCCACCCAAACCGTCACGCATCATATCTACACCATCCGGTAATAAGTCCGGACGCTGAGGAAGCATACCGCCATCGTACCAATATACTTTCACCTCCGGTAAGGCTACCTTTGGAAGATTGTCACGAGCCGGGAAGCGGAATTCTACCACCTCCGATTGAGGAGCGGATTCCGTATTGATCTGGGTAGAACGGCCTTGTACACGATCCGGATAACCTAACTTCAAGGATTGGTAAACCGGATCGAGCACGTGGCAAGCCATATCTCCGAAAGCTCCGGTTCCGAAATCCCACCATCCACGCCAGTTCCAAGGGGTGTAGATCTCATGGAACGGACGCATGGCGGCCGGGCCGATAAATAAGTCCCAATTCATCGTCTTCGGACAACGTTGTTTTTCGGTTGGGCGCTGTAATCCTTGCGGCCAGATCGGACGGTTGGTCCATGCGTGTACTTCTTTTACTTCACCGATCTCTCCGTTCCAGATCCATTCGCATAATTGACGGACACCATCGCCGGAGTTCCCTTGGTTACCCATCTGGGTCGCTACCTTATATTTAGCGGCGAGTTTTGTCAATAAACGACTCTCGTAAACGGAGTGGGTAAGCGGCTTTTGGCAATATACGTGTTTACCCATTGTCAAGGCCGTGGCCGCGATCGTGGCATGAGTATGGTCCGGAGTAGCTACCATGACACCGTCGATCTGGTCGCCCAACTCATCGAACATCTTCCGCCAGTCCCAATAACGTTTAGCGTCCGGGAATTCCTCGAAGCAGTTCTTCGCGTATTTCCAGTCGATATCGCAAAGCCCGATGATGTTCTCGGTTTTCATGCCGACCAAGTTCGGGTGGCCTTTACCACCGATACCGATACCGACAATATTCATTGTATCACTTGGTGCCTTATGGCCCAATCCAGCGATCGTTTTAGAGGGGACGATTGTTAGACCAGCTGCCGCTACGGCTGCTTTTTTCAGAAAATCTCTTCTTGATTCCATGTTGTATAATTTGTTTTTTAGTAGTTACTGTTAGAAATTGAAACAGGAGGTTACCATTCTATGATCCGAAGGGTAAGGGGAGACTACCACGTCCGAGGTGGCCTCGCTTTCGCCTGTGATAAATGAGTCTGTTACCTTACATCCGGAATATAGTACGAAATCCAGACGGTCTAGTATTTCTTGTTCGCTAGGAACGGGAGTCCATGTATAGCCGGGTGTGGAGACCTCGTCCGGATGGATTGTCCGGTAGGAGTCGTTCATCCCGATCTCAGAGAAAGCCTTGGTTGCCGGCCACTCCACCTTGATCTTGTGGATACCGGCATCGGCGGCCCGTTGTGTCCAGTCCAAGAAAGAAGGCTCATTAAAATCTCCTGTTAAAAAGACAGGATAACCTTCTTTCATGACTTGCTGTATATCCTTTTGATAACGAGTTACTTCTTCACGCCGGGCCTCGTTGGCGAACCAGACAGCTTCCTCCTCGGTATCGATAAACGGATAATCGCCATAAGGAATCCCATTCAATTGATAAGGCTGATACGGGATATAATATAGATGGCAATTAAACATCCAGCAGAATTTGTCTTTGCCTACCTGTATCTTCACCCCGTAGCGGGAAGCCGTACTGTCGACGACCGGATAACGAGATAAGATATAATGTCCCTCCCCTTGGTTGAAAAGGTGGAAACCTAGGGATTCCGCGATTTCCGGCACATGATCGTGCTTGATGCCGTCTTCTTCATAGATATGCCCTTCTTGGATTCCTACGATATCCGTCTGGCTAGCCTCGATCACTTTCGCTGTCTGGCTAGGGGGAAGCTTTCCCCCTAGGGTATTCAACCAAATATTGAAACTACTGACTTTTACCGTTGCCGGCTTGTCGCTACATGCGCTCAATGCACAACAAAGTATGGCCACGCAGCATAAAATTTCACTTATCTTCCTCATGTTTCTCTGGTATTTACAGGAACAAATATATTAAATGTCCCGTTCTTTTCACTACTAAGACTTCTTAATTTATTTTACCATCGGCCAAGGAAACTTCGATACAAGCTGGATGCGTTGACCTGTAGCTTGTGATTTTCGGGCGGCCTCGATAATCTCTAATACGTGTAACGCATGCTCGACATTTATACGTGGTTCCGTGTTTAATGCCATGTGTTTGCTGATATCGGAAGCACCTTCTTGCCAAACATAGCCATTGGTGTCCGGAACGAAACGCTGGGGTACCGGATGATCCATCGTCGATAAGTCCACCCCGTTCGGTGCCCAGTCGTAACCTACCATATGCATATTGCCGTGTGAACCGTATAAGGAGATCGTCGCTTTCTCCTGTCCTTTACCTAAATGTCCGTATGGATCGAAATAGTTGAAACCACACTCGATATGAGAAAGGACTCCCTTTTCGTGTTCCATGATAATCATGGCATTATCTTCTTCTCGAACTTTGATCTTGCCCTTATCGTCTACGGTTCTCTCCGGGGTTACGATTGTAGTCATGGCAACAACGGATTTAGCCGGTCCCAATAATCCGGTTAGGGTAGCGATGTTATAGACTCCTAAGTCGGGCATACTGCCACCTAGCGGTTCGTAGAAGAAAGCGGACCAAGAAGGACCTTCATGTCCGTAATGTCCGTGCGCGCATGCCAGATTACCTAGGGTTCCTTTATTGATTTGTTCGGCCATAAAGGCAAATTGAGGACTGTTTACAACGGCAGGCGCACCCCAGATACGAAGCCCCTTGCTAGTAGCGAGATCGTATAATTCTTTGCCTTCCTTATAGGAATTCGCCAAAGGTTTCTCGCTCCAGACATTTCTTCCCGCCATCAAAGCCTTACGGTTCAACTCTCCGTGAACCTGCATATCGGTCAATGTAAGCATCAAGTCGAACTTGGAACCACTAAGCATATCATCGATATGCTTGTACCATTTAGGTATATTATATTGCTTGGCCGCCTTTTGAGCACGATCCGGTTTGATATCGCAACAAGCCACGATTTCTACATACGGGCATTTCGATATATGGGGAAAATATTGGGTAGATACACTTCCGCAGCCGATAACGGCTACTTTCACCTTTTTACCTTCCGATTCGAATTTCTCCGCATAGGCGGAAAGGGGTGATAGTAGTGACGCAAGACTTGCTGCGGCCGATACTTTAAAGAATTCTTTTCTATTCATGGCATTGATTTCTTAATACAATTAGTCTAAATCCTTAATCTTCACATTCTTGAAATATACTTTACTTCCATGGTCCTGAAAACAAAGTTTACCGGTGGTAGAGATACCGTAATCGGGGAAAGCTTCCCATTTACCGCTATAACGACGCATCTTCCAATCTTCGGACCCTTCTTGGAAAGAGAATAGTTTTTCTCCGTTCAGCCAGTGCTCAACATATCCATCCTTGTAAAGTACCATAGAGGAGTTCCATTCTCCCGGAGGGTTCACCTGTTTGGTTTCCGGTACATACATAGCGTAGTTGCAACCCGTTTTCTGCCAGTCTTCCAATCCCTCTTTTCCGGTCTCGCTGACCCAAGGATAGTTATCGTCATCGATCAACTGGTATTCCGGGCCGGTTTCAAAAGGAGCTTTGTACTTAGGCCCTTCTTGTACGTGATATAAGAATCCGGAGTTTCCTTGCGCTCCGATTTTCCAGTCCCATTTGATCTGGAAATTATGGTAATTCTTAACGGTAACGATATCGGTACTTACCTTGATCGTAGTATCCGCTATCACGTCACCACCGTTTCCGTAGCCGACGATCACCCCGTCTTCTACCTGCCATCCCTTGACATCACCCCCGTTGAACATTTTCCAACCGGTAAAATCCTTGCCATTGAATAACAAGGTATAGCCTTCCGCTTTTTCTTCCTCAGTCAATACATTATCTTTTACTTCCGTGGATGAGGAACGACTTCCACATGCAACCATACACATCCCGTAAATGGTTACTAGAAAAATAGATACGATCTTTTTCATCTGTTAGAATATTTAGTTTGATTATCTCCTTATGATAACGCCATTTGATATGGTTTATTTGTTCATTGGCAAAAATACTGCACATAAAGGATTTGGATAATAGAGTATCTAGCTAAAAAAAATGGATTATCTTTGCGTTATTCAGTAACCATCTAAAAGTTTTGGTTTATGGCGAAAATAAAGCATGGTTTTTCCGGTCAGCGGTTGATTGTCTATCCTTTCTACATTATAGAACAAGCGTTGAACAACCCGTTGGTCGCGGACTTGGTCGTACACTCTATGGGGTATTTTCCGAAGGCGGAAAACCATTATATTGATCGTGCGTCCGGTTGTGGAGAGTATCTTTTAATTTATTGCACCAAAGGAGAGGGCTGGTACGTGTTGGATGGAAAACGATATGTCGTACCCGAGAATCATTTTTTCATCCTCCCGGCAGAGAAGCCCCATCAATATGGTTCGAGTGAGCATGATCCTTGGTATATTTATTGGGCACATTTTAAAGGGAAAAAGGCGAAGTATATCAGCGATCAACTGCAAGGGGTGATCCCGATCGACATGGATGATAATTCCCGTATCGGCGACCGTATCGCCTTCTTCGATGAACTATTGAACGTGTTGGAGAGCGGGACGGATGAGGCTACGGTTAATTACGTCAATTTAAGTTTCAATCATTTGATCGCCTCTTTCCTCTATGTGAAGACGTATAGGGAGGCTAAATTCTCCAAAAGCAAGGCGGAGAATACGTTCTTTATTAGTTTGGCGACCCACTTCATGACGGAGAATCTGGAGAATAAATTGACATTAAAGGAATTGGCCTCTCATTTCGGCTATTCGGAATCTTATATGTACAGGCTTTTCTTCAAGGAAACCGGTTATGCTCCGATGAATTATTTCTTGCATATGAAAATAGACCGGGCTTGCCAGCTATTATTACATACGAATATGAAGATCAATCAAGTCGCCTTGAAACTGGGCTTTGACGATCCCTACTATTTCAGCCGTATCTTTAAGAAGATAGTAGGGACATCACCCAAGGATTACCGGCACTCGTTACCGAAGTGAGATATTTACGATGAACCTAAACGGGAATTTAGGGCTGCCCTAAACGAGGGCTTAGGGATACCCTAAACGGGAGCTTAGGGCTGGCGGTATTTATTCCGGTCGGCTTCCGTTATTTCCCGGATTACACGGCAGGGATTGCCGGCAGCTATAACATTGGCCGGAATATCTTTGGTTACGACGCTTCCTCCGGCGATTACCGTGTTATCGCCAATGGTCACCCCGGGAAGGATACAGGCTTGCGCACCGATCCATACGTTATCGCCGATAGTCACGGGAAAAGCGTATTCCAGACCTTCATTACGTTGCTTTACGTCAAAAGGGTGGCCGGCGGTATAGATGCCTACGTTCGGGGCGATGAATGCGTTATTGCCGATACGAACTTTCGCTCCATCCAAGATAACGAGATTCACGTTGGCGAAGAAATTATCCCCAATCTCGATATTATAGCCATAATCGCATTGGAAAGGGGATAGGATAACGGTGTTCTTCCCTTTCTTGCCTAGAAAAGAGGTTAGAATCCGATCTTTTTCTTCCTCTTGGTCGGGGGGCAATTGGTTGTATTTGAAAAGGACGCATTTCGCTCTTTTCATCTCATCTTGAAGCTCACTATCATGATTCGCATTGTATAATAGACCTTCCGCCGCTTTCTCTTTTTCTGTCTTCATATGTTTCTTACTAAGATTTATAAAACGATGATTTGCGCGAAGATACTATTTTATTGGGAGGAGTTTATCCTCCGATTCGTATTTCCAAACCCATTTTTTCCCCCATCTCCTTAAAGGGGAACAGCTCTTCTTTGGCTAGCATTTGCTCGCAGGGATAAGGATAGGTGAGACCTAATTGCTCGTATTTATCTTTTCCCAATGTATGGTAGGGAAGCAGGTGTACGCATTTGATACGATTTTCTTTCGCCAGCATGAATATTTCCCGAAGCGTATTCTCATTGAAATTGAAACCGGGGATTACCGGTACACGGATCGTTACTTTATTAGCGCTCTTACTGGATATATACCGTAAATTCGTGAGGATCGTATCCAAGTTCGCTCCAGTTTCTTTCTGAAGTAAATCCTTGTCCGTATGTTTGATATCGAACAAGAACAAATCGATAAGCGGAAGCGCTTGCTTTATCTTATCAAGATTCACTTGCCCGCAAGTCTCTACGGAGGTATGCAGTTTCTCGTTCTTGCATTGGATCAGCAAATCCATCAATCCCTCGAATTGCGTGAAAGCTTCCCCTCCGGAAAACGTAACCCCTCCACCGGAATTCAGGTAATAATCCCGGTCACGTAAAAGGATTTCCATAACCTCGGATGAGGTAATTGATTCACCGACAAACTTAATAGCGTTCTGCGGGCATATACGCTCGCAAGCCTTGCACGCCACACAAGCCTGCCGATTAAATACCGGATAATGATCTTGGATAGAAATATTTCCCCGTGTACAAATCGCCTCGCAACGTCCGCATCCGATACATTTATTCTTGATATGGAGCAGATGCGGTTTCCTTTTCTGGGATTCCGGATTGGAGCACCATGAACAATGTAGGGGACAACCTTGAAGGAAAACGACGGTCCGGATGCCCGGGCCGTCGTGAACGGCGAACCGTTCGATCTCCATGATTGATAACCTATTCTCGCTAACCTTATATTTATTCATCATATAATACCCTGCTTAAAAGTTCCTGTTGAATATTGGGAGATAAATCGACGAATACCGCGGAGAACCCGCTTACCCGGACGATTAGGTCCGGGTAATTTTCCGGGTGCTCTACCGCGTCTTCTAAAACTCCCTTATCTACTACAGTCACCATCAAATGGCAACCCCCTTTCGCAAAATAAGTCTTGAACAGGCTCTTGATGACAGCCCTGTTCTCGTTGAACATGGAAGGAGAAAACTTAATGTTTTGTACCGAGCCTCCATGATACTTGGCGTCGAACTTCGCCAAGGAATTCAGCATGGCCGTGGGGCCGCTTTTATTCGCTCCCCCTTGCGGATTATTGGCAGGATTCATATACATGCACGATAATCGCCCGTCGGGTGAGGCGGCGGTCCGGTTTCCCCATTCCGTGTTTAATTGATTATTGCTGATAACGATCAAGAAGTATTGCATACCGATGGCGATACCGCGATCGCGTACGCCTTTCGCTACGAACTCGTACAAATCGTTGGCCATCGTATCGGCAGTCTCAAGGTCGTTACCATATTTATCACAGTTTAGGCAATCTTTTCGTAAAGCCTCATAGCCGTTAAAATTAGCTAGCATGGCATCATTCAATTGCCGTAACGTGTATTTTTTTTGATTGAATACCAGATCCCGGATTACCCACAGGGAATCGGAAGTGTTGATATTGCCATACGTCTCGTTTGTCCCGCCTAGATAACGTACGCCTCCGTCCAAAAGCGCTTTTCCCCGTGCGATGCAATCATCGGTCAATAGGCTGGTAAACAAGAAACTTACGTGCTGGTTCATCACCTCATACGAATGGTATTGGGCTTTGACAGACAGATCCAGATAATAATCGAGTAAAGCCTTGTAACCGTCATAGAATTCCTCGAATGTCTGATACTCCTCTAATTTCTTTAGAGGTACCGGCCCGGATTTACGTTTACCGTCAATCGGGTCGATACCATCATTCATATAAATCGTAAGTAGTTTTAGTAAATTGATGCAGATGTTGGGCGTACCCGTACTTTGTCCTTGTATCACGAACTCGGTACACCCGAAAGGCACGTATTGTTCCGCTGCTTTCTCGTCTACACGCATTCCGTACATGACGGCCGGGACGTTTACGTCGTCATTGTAAAGGGTCGGGTAAGTAGCTCCCGCACCCAAAGCGTCCAACGCTTCGTCCCAGATTTCCTCGGAGGTATCTTTATCGAAACGCAAGGTGAATTGCGGCTCTACATACCTGCAATTTTTCGCTACTTTCATGGCGATATGCAGGAATACGTCGGCCTCTTTCGGATGTTTGCGTCCTTTACCGCCTACGATGATACGTCCGTTTACGGTTGTACGGCGATTTTCAATCATGGTCCAAAGCGAGTGGATATATCGGTATGCCTCTTCGTCGGTCAATCGCCCGGACTCGAGATCGGCTACTAAATAAGGGCCTAGATAATCATCCAGACGACCGTAGTTTATAACACCGGCCAACAAAGCGAATAACCAGAATAACTGCATCGCTTCATGGAACGTACCGGGTTTCTTCTCCTTGATGTTCTCTAGGGCTTGGCAGATACGCTCTAATTCTTTTTGCCTTTTCATGTTGGCTGAAGCCATTTGCTCTCTAGCGTCTTGCTGGAGATGAGAAGCACAATCTACAAAAATATCCAGACATTGGATGCCTGCTTTGTAAAAGTTATTATCGGGTTGCTCTTTGAGTTTCTCCTGTAAATCAGAGCGAAGGCCACCGATGCCCTTATCCAATAGTTTCGGGTAATCCAGCATCATTCCGGATAGACGTGCGGTAGCAATCATCGGGTATTCGCAGTCGATGAACATACCCAATGTATCCTCGGTGAGGACCTCCTTGTTGAATTGGGTCTTTAAATCGTGATCCAACCAATAATCATATAACGTATCCACCCGTTTTCGTTCAGTTTCATCCAGTTGTTGCTGGAAGGCACGGAGTTTCTTGAATACGCAATAATGCCCGACACCCCCTAATGAGGTTACGCATCCGAACCCGATGGGTAGGAAGTCCGTACGTCCGGCGATCAAGTCTTGATCCGTGATCTTGCGAAATAGCGTGGGGTATAAAACTTTCAGGCATTCCACTTCACGTATCTCTTTGGGTAGGGCGGCACAGGCTTTATGGACTGCCGTATACCGCTCCATGATCTCTAGTTGTACGATCAGAGGTTTCTCGCAAGGTATTTTCTTGCTGATCTCTACGTTTTGCGCCCCTTCTACATTGAAATTTGCCATATGACTATTAATGTTTGCTTCTTTCGGCTTCCCGCCAGTTATTTTGGTAACCGGTTAGTAAGTCTGTAAAACGTTTCGTGATCAAGTGCGGACGGGTGATCGCGCTACCTACTACTACGGAGTGAGCTCCGAGGAAGATACATTTCATGGCATCTTCCGGCGAGTAGATATGCCCCTCCATAATGACGTAGGCCTTGCCCTTGAAGTCACGGCACATACGGGCGAACTCCCGTAAATCCGGTTGCTCGATATGTTTGGTAGCTTCCGTATACCCATATAAGGTAGGGCCAACGATATCGGCTCCCATTTCTACGGCACGTACGGCTTCCTCATAATTGGATACGTCGGCGAAGATGATCGCTTCCGGAATTTCCTTTTTCAAGATCGGTAGCAGTTCGTATGCCGGGCGGCCTTCATGAGTGATTTGGCTCGTACAGTCCAAGGCGATAATCTCGGCTCCGGCTTCCCATACTGCTTTAGCGGCCTCTAGGGTGGGAGTGATAAATACGTCCGTATCATCGTGCCAGATTTTCCAAAGCCCGATTACCGGCAAATCCACCTCTTTTTTGATCGCCTTGATCTGCTCCGGGTCGTTGGCACGGATGCCTACGGCACCTCCCCATTGGGCGGCTTTTGCCATTTTTACGACAAAGTCTACTGAAAAAGTCGGATCATCGTGTTGTACTTGACAGGATACGATCAGTCCTCCCTTGAATGAATCTAAAAGTTCTTTCTTATTTGTTTTCATGTTTTTTTTCGTTACATCGTTTTCTCTAAAAGCGCGGCGCCGATTATTCCGGCGTCATTTCCTAATTCCGCACGGATAACTTGAGGGATACCTATTTCCTCGGCGGCGAAGGTACAAGTATGTAGTTTCTCGTTTAAAGGTTTCAACAGCAGGTCACCTGCATGTGCGATACCACCCCCTAAGATGATTACTTGCGGACGGAAGATGGTTATGAACGTGGAGATTCCGGCGGCCAGTCTACTGATATAGTCATCGACGATCTGTTTAGCGAGGGAATCCCCTTGTTTAGCGGCCTCGAAAAGAATCTCACCATTGACTTTGTTTTCGTCTTCGCCGCAAAGTTTCCATATCAAGGTGTCCTTATTCTTTTGTAAGGTCTCTTTCATGATACGGATTAATGCGGTGGATGAGCAATAAGCTTCCAAACAGCCTTTTTGCCCGCATGTGCAGCGTTCGCCATTGTATACCAATTTGGTATGTCCGAGTTCGGCTCCCATATTATCGGATCCGGAATAAATCTTCTTACCCATGATAATTCCGCCTCCGACTCCCGTTCCTAGCGTTAGCATGATGGCGTCGGTATATTGGCTGGCCGATCCGGCCAAGACCTCTCCATAGGTCGCGCAATTGGCGTCGTTGGCTATATAAGTAGGCAATGAGATATGCTTCTTTAAATAGTCGTAGATGGGGACATTCTTCCATCCGAAACAATTGGCATGTACCAAAAGGTTCGTCTTTGGATTTACGTAACTGGGCATGCCGATGCCCCAAGAAGAGATGTCTTCCATTTGCAAGCCTGCTTTGAGAACCGCTTTTTTGCTGACTTCCGCCATGTCGGTGGTGATCTCCTCGATCGTGCGTCCGGCTTGTGTCGGTATACTCTCCTTTGCGATAATCTGGTGATTCTCATCTACTACGCCAGCGACCATATTGGTGCCGCCAACGTCCAGACCGAGATAATACTTGGTGCTTTCCATCTTTGCTCTTTATTTTATGAGGTCAATAGAGTGAATTATTTGTTGGCAAAGATAGAGGAGTTACCCGCCCTAGACAATGTGAGGTTTAGCCTAAAATAATGGACTATTTTTGCATAAGTGCTCTTGTTGGTTAATGTGGCAATATAAAAAAAGGACCGGACGATGGGTATCGAACGGTCCTTTCTTTAATCTTTATGTCGTATGCTGTTATTCAGCTTCTTTTTCAGCAGCTTCCTTTTCTGCCGGAGCATCTTCCGGGGTGAAGTCAGTGATACCTGCGTTGATCAAGATGTTATACCAAGAGAGTAGTTTCTTGATGTCGCTTGGATAAACACGCTCACGATCATAGCTAGGCAATACCTCGGCAAAGTACGCACGCAATTGGTCTGTCGTGGCTTTGGAAGGTACCAAAGAGGCGGTTTTTCCCTCTTCCTTGTTCTTTACGCTAGTCAATACCTCATGTAAAGGCACTTCTGTTTCATCCGTATAGATTGCGATATCGCCTAATGAGATTACTTTATCTTTTGCGTATGCGGGTACTCTCTTGTTATCAGTCAGCGATTCAACGATCAACATGTTTTTTCCATGGGAAACCAGTTTATACAGACCGGGTTTTCCCGAAATAGACAAAATAGTCTTCAACATAATGTTTTTTATTTTCTATTAGTGTTAAACTTCGAAGTGACAAAGGTAATAAGAAAAAGTGGAATTCTTCCGTCATGAGGACAGTTAACTTCGTTGGAGAAGTATCTTAGGTGCATCAACGAAGTATCTTAGGTTCGTTGACGAAGTATCTTAAGTTCATTGGATGATGAAAGTAAGATGCTGTAAAAGCCACTCGTCCCGCTATCGGTGATTATTGGGATTGAAGCCAACATAACAGTTTGCCTACTTGCGGTATAAGGGCCTGTCTATTGTCATTATAGATAACATAATCGGAGCGATCTTTCTTTTCCTCGTCCGATATTTGGCTGTTGATTCTGCGTTCGATTTCTTCTCTCGAGGCTGAGTCCCTCCCTAAGGCTCTTTCGATGCGGAGTTCTCTTGGAGCATAGACCATCAAGCTTATGTCTACCACTTTGTAGAAACCGGATTCGAATAATATGGCGGATTCGATGGCGCATAAAGGGGAAGTCTGTCTCTCCACCCAAGCCGAGAAATGACGGTTTACCTCAGGATGAATGATCTGGTTGACCTGTTGTAATTGTCCCGGATTATTAAAGATGTGGGAGGCTAGAAGTTTCTTGTTCAATCCCTCATTCGTATAAATCTCCGGACCGAAAAGGGCTGTTAATTTCTCACGGATAACCGGGGAGTTATTTGTCAGCCATTTACTTTCTTCGTCCGCTATGTATACGGGTACACCGGATAACGCTAATAAAGAGGCTACGACGGATTTGCCGCTCCCGATCCCTCCTGTAATACCTATTTTAATCATGCTTATTGTTGTGTTCCAAAATAAATTCTACCTTATCTGGCAATAAGGTTGCCGTATGTACCCAGTCTGGTTTCTTGGTGAGTTTGACGGGTAGGGTACCAGATACGTTTTGCTCCAGATCCTCAAAAGGTATATGAATCGAGAACATATCTTCCGAAAGTCCTTTGAATCGGGACAAGGGCACACTGCAAGTCACTTTTACGACCGCCGGAAACATACGTACCGTATAATGTGGCGGTATATGACTGCAAGAGACAGGTATTTCCAATGTCTTCTCCGTGTACTCCTCTATCGGAATCGTGATAGATACGTTTTCCGGATCGAAGTTAACGCCGTCTACTTTGATTAGTTGTACGGTTCTCGTAATGTTTTTATTCGCTTTTTTAACTTCAGTGAAAGCCGTCTTGACCGAGGTCAACGTATCTAAGATCGCTGCGGTGGCATAAGCGTTGATCTTTTGGGGATTGATTTGGATATCCCCGGATAATTGAAAGCCGGCTTCCATATGAATGTCACCATTAAAAACGACCTGTATTTCCTTATGGACCCGTTGACTGAAATCCATATCTATTTGTTGCGGATCAAAACTTTGTAATGCAGTAGTGGCTATCAATTGTTTTTGAATATCGTTCTCGATCTGCCTTTTACTTACTTGAACCGAACCATTTTTCTCCTTCGTATTCTTCATGTTCACTTCGATCGGAGCAAACGATCTTCCAAAAGTATAGTTGAGTAAAACGCTACCCTTGTCTTTTACCTTTGCGGTAATCGTTTCCACCTCAGGGGCATTAAACGCTATATCGGCAGGTACGTTCTTATACTTAACCGGAAAAACAAGTTCTATCTCATATTCCTGCTGCAAGCTTTGGAGTAGCCAGAAACCGAAAGCCAAAAGGGCGAAAAAGAAAAAGACCAAGACCTCTTTCCATCTGTCTCCGTGGAAAAAAGCCTTAGTCTTTGCTTGGATAGACTTGAAGGAATTTTGTATGTTCTCAAGTCGTGACATATTCTGTAGTTAGATTATTTCTGCTGCTGAGCGTCTTCCGCTGAAGCGAAAATAGAAGTTTTATCTACACGGATACGTACTCCATCCGCTACCTCGATTAGCATATAAGTATCACCGATCTCTTTGATCTTTCCATAGATACCTCCGGCGGTAATCACTTTATCGCCTGTTTTCAACGCCTCACGTGATTTCTGGATTTCTTTTTGTTTCTTTTGTTGCGGACGGATCATGAAGAAATAGAAGATAGCTACGATAACTACCATCATCAAAATACCGGACCACTGACTTCCTCCAGCTGGAGCTTGAAGTAAAATACTAAGTAAGTTCATACTATAATAATCGTTTTACAAGTTAATATCAATAATGATATGCACAAATGTAATGATAATAATTAATCTTTGAGCAATAACTTCTCTTTTTTTAATTCGTTGACTATTGAATCCAGAATTCCGTTAATGAATGTTCCGCTTTTAGGTGTACTATAATACTTTGCGGCATCGATATATTCATTTAAGGTAACGTTGATGGGAATGGTCGGGAACGATAAAATCTCGGCTAAGGCGACTTGCATGATGATCAAGTCCATATTGGCGATACGTTCGGTTTCCCAATTCTTCATATGTTTGTCGATGCGTTCACGATATTCCTTACCTTTCAACAAGCTTTGACGGAATAACTTGATTGCGAAAGCCTTGTCTTCCAAATCCTTGAACATGGGCAATAAGGCTTGTTTACTACCTTTCTTCTCCTCGAATTTCTTGATAGTCTTCAAGGCGAAAGTCTCTACGATCTCAATATCGTCGTTCCAGTAGATGCTTTTGTCTTCCAGATATTCCTCTATCATCTCGTTCCCACAGATTACTTTCTTGAAGATCTGGCGCCAGAACTCACGATCCGTCTCGTACGAGTCTTCTTCGTTTTTCAAGTATTCGGCGTAAATTTCAGAGCTTAAGATCGTATCCAATACGTTTTTAACAAACTCCTCGTCGTTACTCCATGAGAGACCCTGCTCGTCCACATACTTTTTTAATGTATCATTTTCCGCTAATTGAGCGACAAAACGATTGTCTACGAAGCGTGTATTCGGGTTTAACTCCTCATCGGTAGGCATGTATTTGCACTTCCGGGTGTCAAGGATCCTTCTTTGCAGGTTGGTAACTTCGATAATTAGGAGTAAGAAATAATAATATAAGTCATATGACTTCTGAAGGCTGAAAAGCAATTCGTTTTCCGCAACTTTGAGGTCACCGTTTCCGTTTTGATAGTAAGAGTATACTATCTGTAAAACTTTAATGCGGATTAAAATTCTGTTGATCATCGTTTGAAGGAACTTCTTATTATAAATTAGGCTGCAAAGGTAGTCGTTTTTTCCATAAAAGAATCCGGATTTACTTAATTTTATATGTGTTAGATGATATTTTACAAATTTAGCCTCAATGGGCGTATTTTCGATCGTTAAAATAGTTGCTAATTAAAAAAAAATGCACATATTTGAAGCAAGTTATATAAAGTGGGTGGGTTTTTAACGAATGTTAGCTGTCATGGAAGAATCAAGGAATAAAAAACATGTTGAAGGTGGCGACAGGGAGATTCTATACTCTAAAGCCATTAAAGCGGGAAAACGGATTTATTATCTGGATGTGAAGAGGAATTTGAAAGATGACCTATTCGTTGCCGTTACGGAAAGTAAGAAAATTCAATCAAAGGATGGTTTGCAAATCTCATTTGAGAAGCATAAGATTTTCCTTTATAAGGAGGACTTTGAGAAGTTCATGGAGGGAATGCAAGATGTAATCAGTTATATCAAGAACTCAAATCTGAAGAAATCCGCGGAAGACGTGGTGGAACCTGAAGAGGAGGAAACGATTCATGGCGATTCCCCAGAGGAGGATATGGCTTCCGGTGCTATAAAGTTGGATATTGAGTTTTAATGTAACACGAAGAGAAAAAGATAACGGGCTGTTTTACTCATGGAGAGAAACAGCCCGTTATGTGTTAGGAGCTTTCCGCAAAGGAAAATCCTATTCTTTGCTGCGAATTATTCAGCCGGGTGGATAGCCTCTGTAGGACATGCGTCAGCGCAAGTTCCACAATCTGTACACATTTCAGGGTTGATGCTGTATTTATCACCTTCTGAAATTGCTCCTACCGGACACTCATCAATACAAGTTCCGCATGCAATACAATCATCGCTAATTACGTAAGCCATTTTTTTAAACGTTTAAATTGATAACTATTAGTAGGTGCAAAAATATAGCTTTCTTTCTATTTAAAAAATATCTACTGGCTTATTTTCTTCAAAAATCTTCTTTTTTGCAATATCTTTGTCGGGTTTTCGTTATTAAACAAAATAGGTTGAGATTTGAGACGATTATTACTTATATTATATGTGGTAAGCTTGGCTACCATGGGAGCCATGGCTCAAAAGGAAAGGGTGAGGAATCAGCCGTACGCTGATTTGAAATGGCTTCATCTGGGGTTTCATGTGGGTATTCACTCGCAGGATTTGTTATTGACCCATACCGGTGTCATGACCAATGGAGAGACTTGGTTCGCGGAGATTCCTTCTTACTCACCCGGCTTTAGTGTCGGGGTGATCGGAGATATGTATATGAATCCTTATTTCAATTTACGCTTCACGCCTTCTATCCATTTCGGAGATAAGAAATTTAAGTTTCGGGAACAGGCTACGGGAGAGGAATTCATCACGAACGTTCGTTCCAGTTATCTGAATTTCCCCTTAGACGTTAAATATACGGCTTTACGCTTGAATAATTACCGTCCTTATTTGATCGGCGGTATCTATGGCTCCGTGGATATAGGCCGTAAGAAAGGTAATCCGATTCTATTGAAAAGCACGGACTTCGGATTTGAGTTTGGCTTGGGATGTGATATCTATCTACCCTACTTTAAGTTATGCCCGGAGCTGAAATTCTGTTTCGGATTGGTTAACCTATTGGAGAAAGATCGTCCGGACTTGGTAGATCAAGCAAATATCAAATATACGGATGCCTTATCGAAAGCTACATCCCGTATGGTGATCCTGACATTTAATTTCGAATAAATAACTCGATATAGATATAAGCGGCCGGAATAGCCATCATTACGCTATCGAAGCGATCCAGCATGCCTCCATGTCCGGGTAATACATGCCCGGAATCTTTCACGCCTAACGTACGTTTCATCAAAGATTCGATCAAGTCGCCCCAAGTCCCGAATACTACGATCGTGCCGGCTAATCCAAGCCATGTGTACCAGTTTGTGGCCGGCATGAACCAAGCGAATATTTGGGAGGTTATTAATACGGATGCCAACCCTCCGTAAAAACCTTCCCAGGACTTCTTGGGAGAGATACGTTCGAACAATCTTCTTTTTCCAAGCATAGATCCCACTAGATAAGCTCCCGTATCATTTACCCATACGAAAACGAAAATAGCCAAGGCAAAATAGGGGATATGTACGATCTCGCCCGGCGTATTAGGTACCGATGTAATAAAGTTTAGCAGAGAGAAAGAGCCTGCGCAATAGATTTGACCGAATAAGGTCAATGCCCAGTTATTGATTGGATTACTGGCTTTATCGTAAAGCTCGGTGATCATGGTATACATTAAGAATAAAAGATAGGGGAGAAATATATTGCCTCCAACCAAGCCATTGGCGTAACCGAATGTGGCGGCGAAGAGGTAGGCTCCCCCCAAGGAGCTGACAAATCGTTTGATGGCGGCATTCTCATAATGTTTAACCAATCCGTAGAACTCCCATAGAGAAAGTCCGGTAATGAGTCCAAATACCGTAAGAAAATAATAGGAGTGGAAATAGATCGCACCGACTAATACCGCAACGAAAATGATGCCAGTCAATGCACGTGTAATCAGATTTTTCAAAACAATAGTGTTTTTGCTTGTTTGTAATTTTGGCTGCAAATATAACTAATAAATTGATAATACAGCAATAAGGAAGGCTGGATAGTAACTTTTGATCAAAGATACGCCCCAGCCTTACTTTTTATGAATGTCTTGACTTTGGTCAAGCTATTTTCCCTGTCTTGCTTTCTTCGGTAGGAGTATCGGTTACGTTTTCCGTTGTTGCGTCCGCTTCTGCCTCCTTATCCGCATTCTCCTTGTTCTTTCCGTTAGCCTTTTCCTGCAACTCCAGAATCTCTTGGGAACGGGAGATCCAGGCGCGTTTCCCGAAGATATGCTCTACATCTTCTGAGTAGATTACCTCACGATCCAATAATACCTGCGCAAGTTTACTATGTCCTTCCTTATTCTCGGATAATATCCGTTTTGCCCTGTCGTATTGCTCATTGATGATCTTCTGTACTTCCGTATCGATCAATTTCGCAGTCTCCTCACTATAAGGCTTGGTGAATCCCCAATCCTGTCCGGTGGAGTCGTAATAGTTCAAGTTTGGAAGTTTATCGCTCATACCAAAGTAAACGACCATCGCATATGCTTGTTTCGTGACACGTTCCAAATCGTTGGATGCGCCTGTGGATATTTTTCCCAAGACTAATTCCTCTGCAGCACGTCCTCCTAAGGTAGCGCACATCTCATCCTGCAATTGCTCGCGGGTGGTGATCTGTCTCTCTTCCGGCAAATACCATGCCGCACCTAATGCCTTACCACGGGGAACGATTGTCACCTTAACTAGCGGATTGGCATGTTCCAACAACCAACTTAACGTAGCGTGACCGGCCTCATGGTTCGCGATACATTTCCGTTCTTCCTCCGTCGTGATCTTCGAACGTTTTTCAAGACCACCGACAATGCGGTCTACCGCATTCATGAAGTCTTCTTTCTGTACGAATTTCTTTCCGTTACGGGCGGCGATCAAAGCGGCCTCATTACAAACATTAGCGATATCAGCACCCGAGAAGCCCGGAGTCTGCCTTGCTAGGAACTCAGCGTCTACGCTTTCATCTATCTTGATCGGACGCAAATGCACCCCGAATATCTCTTTACGTTCATTCAAATCCGGTAATTCAACATGGATTTGTCGGTCAAAACGTCCGGCACGCAACAACGCTTTATCCAAAATGTCCGCACGGTTTGTAGCGGCTAAGATAATAACACCACTGTTAGAGCCGAAACCATCCATTTCGGTCAACAGCTGGTTCAACGTGTTCTCACGCTCATCGTTGCTATTCATATTCGCGTTCTTCCCACGGGCACGGCCTACCGCATCGATCTCATCGATAAAGACGATACAAGGAGATTTTTCCTTCGCTTGGCGGAATAAGTCACGCACACGGGAGGCGCCTACACCGACAAACATCTCCACGAAATCAGAACCAGACAAGGAGAAAAACGGCACATTAGCTTCTCCGGCAACAGCCTTCGCCAATAATGTCTTACCGGTTCCCGGAGGGCCTACCAACAATGCACCCTTGGGAATCTTACCTCCTAATTCAGTATATTTTTCCGGATTCTTCAAGAAAGAGACGATTTCCTCTACCTCTTGTTTCGCTTCCGCCAATCCGGCGACATCCTTGAATGTCACCTTACGGTCATTATCTTTATCAAAAAGCTGAGCTTTTGCCTTACCAACGCTGAACACGCCACCCGGACCTGCGCCGGTACCACCGGACATACGTCTCATCAAGAACATCCATACACCGATCAATAAGATAATCGGGCCGAATGAAACCAAGAAATTCCAGATAGCGTCATCGCCTTCCTCGAACCGGACTTGTGTATCGATGTGACTATCGGCTACCGCTTTGTCATAGAAATCGGAAAACTTGTCGGCCGACGGGATCTTTACGTATACTTTCGGAGAAACCCCGATTTTAGAAACGTCCATATTCCCAAAGACCTGTTCAGTCTTTCCATTTTTCACTGTAGCCTCCACCAAGTTCTTCTTGTTGTAGACTGTCATTTTATCGAATACGTTTTCCTGCGCTAGTTTCTGGAACTCTGTCCAGCCTAGCTCTTTCGCTCCCGAAGAATCATTTGTCATGTATAGGGCAACAAGCATGATGAAGATCAACCCGTACATCCAATACAAATTAAAGCGGAACATCTTAGGTTTCCCGCCCTTCGGTGTTTTATTAAATATATCGTTTTTATTTTCCATAAGAGATTATCATCAAATATTTAGGCCGGCTTAATCAATGTTAGGTACTTGTATAACCTTCGAGTCTGCCCAAAGGTTTTCTAAGTTATAAAATGCACGTTGTTCCGGCAGGAATATATGTACAAGAACCGTGCCATAATCCATGCCGATCCATTGAGCGCCCTGTGTACCGTCAATGGATAATGGTTTCTCGTTCGCGTTCTTGCGTGCGAAATCCCATACGGAATCAGATAACGCTGAAACTTGGGTAGGAGTGTTTCCCTCACAAATAACCATATATTGACAAATGGCACCAGAAGTCTGGCTTAAATCTACTGTTACAATATTTTTGCCCCTTTTTTCTTGAAGGCCTTCAACAATCGTTTTTACTAATTCTTTTGTTTGATCCATTTATTTCTATTGATATAATTTTCCAAGTCGCAAATATACTTCTTAATTCGTTACATACGTCTTTTTCTTTCATTAATATATGTGTAATACCTTGTTTGAGACTATCTCCTCGATCGTTATAAGCTTTTAAAAAAACACGTACGTCTTTTTGAGAAAACATGTACGTGTTTTATCCGAAAGACGTACGTGTTTTTTCTGGACATTTTTTTCGAAGGTTTATTTGCAAATTTTGAAAAAGTATATACCTTTGCATCCGCTAACAAGAGAGTTGGTGACTTACTTTAATATTGTTCTATGGTGTAATGGTAGCACAACAGATTCTGGTCCTGTTTGTCCAAGTTCGAATCTTGGTAGAACAACAAGAAAGCCTCGTTATTCAATAAGAGTAGCGAGGCTTTTTTATTTCTAGTTTTATTTACTTATTTATAGCGGAGCCATTTTATCATTTCCTTGATGCTAGGCTTCTTACCGTACATCAAGATACCTACCCGGTATATCTTGGCGGAAAGCCACGTGAAGCCGATCGAACAGATATAAAGCAATCCGACGGAGAGTACGATTTGCCATAAAGGAACCTCGAAAGGCATACGCACCATCATCACGATCGGAGAGGTGAATGGGATCATGGAGCACCAGAAGGCTAAAGGCCCGTCGGGATTTTCCATACTGTAGATTCCCGCATAAAGAGCGAAAACCAAGAGGAGCGTTACCGGTAGCATGAATTGTTGTGTATCTTCTTGGCTGTCCACGGCGGAACCGATAGCGGCGAACAGTGAGGAATATAATAAATACCCTCCTATAAAGTAAACGACGAATAAAATACCTATTTCGGCGAAATTAATCGTCCCTAGCATCTCTATCCATTCATTACTTGGTTGTTGGGTGCTCATCATGGCTATATTGGGATTCGCATTAAGTGCCATCCCGGATTGTAACATCTCGTTATCGATACCTCCTCCTACTAAAAAAGAGCCTCCGGTAATCAGGATGAGTGTCATGATAGCCCATAAGAATACCTGTGTAAGTCCCACGAAACCTATTCCGATAATTTTTCCCATCATCAAGTCGAAAGGTTTGACGGACGAGATCATGATCTCGATGATCCGGTTCGTCTTTTCTTCCATAACCCCTTGCATGACCATTGCTCCATAGATCATGATGAACATATAGATAAGCATGGTGAAAATAACACCGGTTATGGAGGCTACTACGGATGAGGATTGCTTTTCGCTTCCGTCATCCCCCCATTTGATGGTCTGTATATTGAAATTGATTTTGCTTTCTTTTATGATTTCTTTCAAATTCGGGATATTGAACGTTGCCAGTTTGTCACTTTCAATCTGCTTCTTTAGTGTCATATTGACGAGTCGGCTCAATTCTCCCGGGATTTGTTTCTTGGAATATAAAGTAGCGGCTTTTGGATTTTCCAGTAAATCCTCCGTGATCGTAAGGAACGCGAATATTTCCTTATCAGGGATTTGTTTGTAGGTATCCATACTCTGGTCACTATGGATGAAACGATAAGTCTCCGTATCCTCGAATAGCGGGGCGTATTTACCCGTGGAGTCGAGGATCGCTATGGTATGTACCTCGTCGCCTTTGATCGATGAAAGCCAAAGAGGGACGAATACGAGCGCGGCAAATAGAAACGGTGTGAGGAACGTGAGCAGGATAAATGACTTTTTACTTACTCTCCGGAGATATTCCCGTTTGATGATTAATCCAATTTTGCTCATACCTTTGATGTGTTTGTACCGGAAACGGTGTTGATAAAAATGTCATTCATAGAAGGGATCTCCTCCGTGAAGGAAAGAATCTCATATTGGGACGCCAGCCGGGTAAGCCAATCGGAGTTACTGATATTTTCTTCCTTGCGTATCCTTAACTCCTCAATACCTCCAGTCTCCTTGCGTACATTTAATATATAGGTATTACTCTTAAACCGTTCCCGTACCTCCTTGACATTGCCGGACAGGACGACCTCAGAGCGATTGATTAAAGCAATCTCGTCACAAATCTCCTCAACGGAGGACATGTTGTGAGTTGAGAATATAATGGTATGTCCGGCCGCCTTCAATTCCAATATCTCTTGTTTAAGGCGATCGGCGTTGACCGGATCGAATCCGCTAAATGGCTCGTCAAAGATCAATAGCTCGGGTTCGTGTATCACGGTAATGATGAACTGTACTTTCTGCTGCATACCTTTCGACAGCTCTTCCAGTTTGCGATTCCACCAAGGCATGATGTCAAATTTCTCGAACCAACGGGTCAAACGACTGCGTGCCTCTGGGTAGGAGAGACCTTTCAATTGTGCCAGATAGATCGCCTGCTCCCCGACTTTCATCTTTTTATACAACCCTCTCTCTTCCGGCAAGTAACCGATCTGGTAGATGTCTTCCGGGCTGGATTCATGGCCGTTGAAGCGAACGATTCCGCTATCCGGCGCTGTAATCCGGTTGATGATCCGGATCAAGGTCGTCTTGCCCGCCCCGTTAGGCCCCAGTAATCCAAAGATTGTTCCTTGAGGAACTTGGATACTTACCTTGTTCAGCGCCAGATGCCCGGCGTACTGTTTTACCACGTTTTCTGTCTCAAGGAAATTCATAGATGTTTTTTTATTACATTTTTAATACGATACGCTCACCCAGCTCTTTGCAGAGCACGTTCTTGATCTCGTTGAGGTGGGCGTTCTGTTTCATTAAATCAAAGATCAGCTCCATGTCTCCCTTGTTTTGAGCCTCTTTGATTTTCGCTTGGATATCCTTTATCTTATGGAGGATATAGGCATCTTTCATAGAATAGATTTCCCGGGGTACCAAGTAATCCAATTTATCTTCTTCTTGCTCCAGTTCCCTGAACTTCGTATGATATTTACTAAGCTGGTACTTATCGCTGATAAGGTTGGCGGCAAGCCGGCTGATGTTCGGGTCCGGATGGGCAAGGAAATAACGACTGGCCATAAAGCCCTCGTTTTGACAATGTTCAGCAGCTTCGTCCAGCATTTGTTTGAAGGCTGGCGTATAAAACGTAAGGTCATCACGTTCCAGATCGAAACGGATATAATCGGCGACCCTCATGATGACATGCTCATTGGTCTCCTCATCTACGTAGTCATAGAGGACACGTTCGCCATATCGTACGATATAGCGCAGAAGAGCCAACTCATAAGCCTCAAAAGGAGAACGTTTCGGTTGGACCTGTATGTTGGGAGCCGTCGGAACCTCGTAGGGAGGAGTAGGGGGCGGACCCGCTTCCTCTTCCGGAATATAGTCCTCGGGCAGTGGAGGCGGAATATTTTCCGGAGGAAGGGTATTCGCCTCTTCCGGTGTATACGGTTGGTAGCCGGGGAAATCCGGATACTCCGGAATCGTATTGACGGGAGATTGAACGGGCGGTGTATTCCTTACGGATTTAGCCGTTTGGTTCTCTTCCTTGTTGAGACGGATCTTATTGACCTCGTTGAGTAAGACTTGCTCGTCTATCTCCATGGTCGTACTACATTCCCGGATATACACGGAGCGAGCGATATTATCAGGTATGATCGCTACCGTACGGATAATATCCGAGATCAGGGCGGAACGTTTGATCGGATCGCCATCCGCTTCCGCCAATAGTAACTTTGTCTTGAAACGGATGAAATCCGTCTCGTTCTGGCTGATAAACTCGGCGAACTCGCTTGCGCTATGGCTGCGGGCAAACGAGTCCGGATCTTCTCCCGCTGGAAGAAGCACGACCTTGACGTTCATCCCTTCTTCCAATAACATATCGATACCCCGGAGAGCCGCTTTGATTCCGGCGGCGTCTCCATCGTATAATACTGTGATATTATTCGTGAAACGATGTATGAGCCGGATTTGCCCTTGCGTGAGCGCCGTACCCGAGGAGGCAACCACGTTTTCTACGCCCACTTGGTGCATACCGATCACGTCCATATATCCTTCCACCAAGAAACAGCGATCCTGTTTCATGATTGCTTGCTTGGCGAAATAGATGCCGTAAAGCTCGTTGCTTTTATGATAAATCTCGCTTTCGGGAGAGTTTACGTACTTCGCGGTCTTCTCGTCCTTTTTCAATACACGTCCGCCGAATGCCACGACCTTTCCGCTTAGCGTATGGACGGGAAAGATGACACGTCCCCGAAAACGATCGTTCACGTTTCCATTATCATAAGCGATAACTAAACCGGTTTTCTCGAGGAATTCCTTTTTATAACCTGCTTTTATAGCGGTTTTGTATAAAGCATCCCGCTGGTCCAAGCTATACCCGAGCTGGAATTTACGGATGATATCTTCCCTCAATCCTCGCTCGGCAAAGTAACGCATACCTACGCTTTTCCCTTCAACATGCTCATGTAATAAAGTAGAGAAGTATTGTCCCGCCCAACTATTGACGATAAGCATACTTTCCCGGTCGCTACGGATTTGTTTCTCTTTCTCGGTAAGTTCCCGTTCCTGTATCTCTATATTGTATTTTTTCGCCAGAAAGCGTAAAGCGTCGAAATAGCTGAGTTGCTCATGCTTCATGATGAAGTGAACGGCGGTTCCACCTTCTCCGCAAGCGAAACACTTACAGATATTCTTTGAGGGGGATACGTAAAAAGACGGTGATTTGTCCGAATGAAATGGGCATAATCCTACATAGTTGATCCCTCGTTTCCGAAGAGTCACGAATTCAGAGACAACATCCACGATGTTCGCCGCGTCCAATATTCGGTCTATGGTAGGTTGATCGATCATTTTAAATTACTCCTTTTTTAGCGAACACAAATGTAGTGAAAAATAACCAAACACAAACAAGGCTTGATGTTTGCTTGTGTTTGGTTATTTTTTGCTATATTTGCGGCGTGAAACGAATGCTACTCTCCAAGTACGCCTTCCAACTTATAAGACTATATTTTGTAACTGATTGGATATTAATAGAATATACATCCTTTCAGGACTAGAAGAATTATCCATCATTCTGTGGAACATCCTTTGACAGACAATTGGTTCGTATTGCGAGATCTGACCCGTCCCAATGCTAAACGCCCGGCCTATAGGTTGCTAGAGGAAAAGGGCATTGAGATTTTCACTCCTATGCGTTGGCGGTTGGTCGAGAGGAAGGGTAAGCGGATTCGTGAGGAGGTTCCTCTTCTGCACGATTTACTTTTTGCCCATACTACCCGTACCTGTATGGATCCAATCGTAGAAGAGATCAGTACCCTCCAATATCGTTATTTGCGTGGTGGCTACCGTAAGCCGATGACGGTAGGCTATGCGGAGATGAACCGTTTTATCCGTGCTGTCCATTCCGATGATTCCCCACGCTATTTCTTGGTTGAAGAATTAACTCCTGCGATGTACGGTCGCATGATCCGCATCGAGGGTGGCCCACTGGATGGCTACGAGGGACGCTTACTCTCTATACGGGGGGTCCCGTGTGAAACGTTTGATCGTGGAGATACCTGGTCTGTTGGTCGCTGCTGTAGAGGTCGATCCTGAATATATTCGATTTCTATAACGTATATGGATAGAAGTCGAAATCCACACTTTCCGATGCTTTCGGTTTCATTCCGGTTGTTTTGTTTAAGTCATTTCCTAAGTGAATAACTAGCGGCTTGTCAAGTGAATAACTAACGGCTTCAGTTCCCGTTTACGGTTCACTGAGATAATGGATGATAAAGCTTGTTTGTTTAGACTTAAATGTCTATTTGTTAGTGTTATAGTGCGCCTTTTTAACTCGGCGAGTAGGTTGAGGGTATGCTTCATCTCTCTCAGTTCTGTGAACACATTGCGGTTCACGGAGCAAAGCGATATTGACCTCTTGATAGAGTTTGATCCGGCCATCACTATAGAGGAGTATGCGGATAATTATTTTTTCCTTACGAGACCGATTCGTTAAGTTATTCAACAATCCATTCGGAGGATTCAATTATTCTTTAATGCATTTGTCTTTAGAACAAAAAGAGCCATTTGCGGGAACTCGTATGGAAAAATCCATAAATAAAGATTTGATTTATGTATAAATGAAAAGATTCAGGGCGAATTTTGGATTTGATAGACATATATACTAACCTTGCCTAAGGAGTATATCTTCTATGTTCGGAGGAGATATCTCCTTGGGCTAGGTAAGTAGTACTTCGCATGTGTAATCTCGTAAGTACTCAATTTATGAAAGCTGAGCAAAAAAGTATGTTAGGTGACTTGCGCCATGCACTTAAGATACTTTTATTGTAAGAAAAATATAAATCCTTAACTTACTCGACTATGCGGACCTCCTTTTAGGAGCATACTGTGTACAATAATAAGAAAAAATCACTTTTTAACGAAAAAAAACTTAGTGAGCTATCTAGTTGATATTTAGTGTGGTGGAGGTGATAGGGCGCTTGCTATACGCCTTATTCCGAGACTAAAGAATCAAATTAAATCTATAATACATGAACATAGCGATAGTAGGTACTGGCTACGTAGGCTTGGTATCCGGAACTTGTTTTGCCGAAATGGGTATTGACGTGACTTGTGTGGATGTGAATGAAGAAAAGATCCAATTCTTGCTTGATGGACAGATTCCTATCTATGAACCTGGCTTAGAGGAGTTGGTAAAGCGTAATGTAGAGGCGGGTCGATTACATTTCACTACGGATTTGTCCAGTTGTTTGGACAACGTGGAAGTGGTGTTCAGTGCCGTGGGCACACCTCCTGATGAGGATGGTAGTGCCGATTTGAAATATGTCTTGGCTGTAGCCAAGACGTTTGGGCAGAATATCCATAGATATACCATATTAGTTACTAAATCTACTGTACCGGTAGGAACGGCCCAAAAAGTGAAGGAGACTGTACGGGCTGAGTTGGAGAAACGTGGCGTAGATATAGTGTTTGATGTGGCCTCCAACCCCGAGTTTTTGAAAGAAGGGACTGCGATTAAAGATTTTATGACACCAGACCGAGTTGTCGTTGGCACTGAGAGTGAACAGGCCAAGAAAATCATGAGCCGTCTTTATAAACCGTTTATGCTAAGTGGAGAGCGTATGATTTTTACGGACATACCCAGTGCTGAGATGATTAAATATGCTGCCAACTCCATGTTGGCCACCCGGATCAGTTTTATGAATGACATCGCCAACCTCTGTGAGTTGGTGGGTGCGGACGTGAACATGGTACGCAAGGGGATAGGCTCGGATACCCGTATCGGGAAAAAGTTTCTCTACGCTGGGTGTGGCTATGGGGGGAGTTGTTTCCCGAAAGACGTGAAGGCCTTGATCAAGACCGCCGAGAAAAGCGGTTACCCGATGCGGGTTCTGAAAGCGGTGGAAGAGGTGAATGAGTCGCAGAAATCCATCCTTTTTAATAAATTGATGAAACATTATGCGGGACAATTGAAGGGTAAGACTATCACTTTGTGGGGGTTGGCTTTTAAGCCGGAGACGGATGATATGCGTGAGGCTCCCGCATTAGTGTTGATTGATAAACTTCAGAAAGCCGGTTGTAGGGTGAAAGTGTACGACCCGATTTCCATGACGGAATGCAAACGCCGTATTGGTGATATCGTAACCTATTGTAAGGACATGTATGAGGCGGCTCTCGATACTGATGCCTTGTTGCTGGTTACCGAGTGGAAAGAGTTCCGTATGCCGAGTTTGGCTGTTTTGGCGAAGACCATGAGCCATAGAGTGGTGATTGATGGCCGTAACATTTACGATGCGGAGGAGATGCATGAGAATGGTTTCGCTTATTATAAAATAGGATAAAAAGAGGCTATGAAAGTATTAGTGACTGGAGCGGCGGGGTTCATAGGCTTCCATACCGTGAGGCGTTTGCTGGAACGAGGGGATGAAGTCGTTGGGCTCGACAGTGTCAACGACTACTATACGCCTGAATTGAAGTATGGTCGTTTGGCAGAGACTGGTATTGGTCGTGAGGAAGTGGATTGGTATAAATTTGTGCGAAGTGTAAAATATCCTCTCTACCGTTTCATCCGTATGAACTTGGAGGACAAGCAGGCCATACAGATGTTGTTTGCGAATGAGAAGTTTGACAAAGTAATCAATTTGGCAGCTCAGGCCGGAGTACGTTACTCCATCCAGAATCCGTATGCCTATGTAAGCAGTAATGTGGACGGCTTCTTGAATATCTTGGAAGGATGTCGCCACAATGGCATACAACATTTGGTCTATGCCTCATCCAGTAGTGTTTACGGATTGAATGGCAAGGTCCCTTTTAGTGAGCATGATAGCATTGCCCATCCAGTGAGTCTTTATGCGGCCACTAAAAAAAGCAATGAGCTGATGGCGCATACCTACAGCCATCTGTATGGCATTCCTACTACGGGATTACGCTTCTTCACAGTGTATGGTCCTTGGGGACGACCGGATATGTCTCCGTTCCTTTTTACGGATGCGATCTTGAACCATCATCCCATCAAGGTGTTCAACCATGGTGATATGCTGAGGGACTTCACCTATATTGATGATATAGTGGAGGGAGTGATCCGGGTATTAGATCATACGGCCACTCCAAATGTCGATTGGAGAGCTGAACAACCCGACCCTGCGACCTCGTCTGCTCCTTATCGGGTCTATAATATCGGTAACTCACACCCAGTGCGTTTGATGGATTTCATCGCTGCCATTGAAATTGCCTGTGGTCATGAAGCGGAGAAAGAGTTCCTTCCGATGCAACCCGGCGATGTCTATCAGACGAACGCTGATACTACTCTACTACAAATGAATTTGGGCTATAAATCTTGCACCCCTATCGTAGAAGGAGTCAAGAAGACGGTGGAGTGGTATAAAAAAATTATTTATCGTTAGGTTGGAACAGTATATAGAGGACACACTTATCCGTATAATAAAGGGTGAGTTGACCACCTCTTTTATGATACCTTACAATTATAAAAAACAGCCGAGTACTTGGGTGGAGTAGCGTATCGACTAAATTTGAAATAATAATCGGGAACTTTCAATTGACATCATGTTGGCTTATCTTCTAAAAGTAGAAGGTATATTTATTGTGGTGGTTTACAATTTTTTAATATATCATAAATATAGTCAGTAATGCGTATCTTACATTATTTATATGGCTTAAATATTGGAGGGGTGGAAACAACTCTGATGAATTTACTTCCTCTTTTAGATCCAAACGAATTTCAGATAGATTTTTGTATACAAAATCGGAACGTTACTAATATAAGCCTAAAGGAAATGATTGATAAACGTGGAGGCAAAATATTTCTTCTTCCTGCATTTTTCAAGCATCCATTTGGGCATAAACGGCAATTAGGAGAATTATTGAAGAGTGGTTATGATTGTATACATATTCATGCGAATGCGCTTTTGAATACGATACCAATTATTGAAGCACATCTCAATAATATAAATATAGTTCTTCATTCAAGGAATACTCAAAATAACGAAGGCGGTATTATAGGAAAATATCTTCACTACTATAATCGGTTTAAAATAAGAAATATCCCATATAAATGTCTTGCATGTGGTCCCGAAGCAGGAAACTGGATGCATGGGAAAAAAGTATTTGAAATTATAGATAATGGAGTTGATAGCAAAGCATTCGTTTTCTCTCAAAAAAAACTTGATGAATTAAAGAATATTTTGGGTATAAGGAACAGGATAATTGGACATGTTGGTCGGTTTGTAGAGGCAAAAAATCATGTTTTTATATTAGAACTTTTCAGCCGATATTTAGAACTCCATGATGATGTAAGTCTCGTTTTGGTGGGTGACGGACCATTATTGGGAAAAATGAAAGAGTATGCAGCTAAGTTAGGTATATCAGAGCAAGTTTATTTTTTAGGGAGTCGTAACGATGTCAAAAGCCTTTTGGGGATTTTTGATGCATTCATATTTCCATCAAAGTTTGAGGGGCTTCCTAATGCGGTTGTTGAGGCGCAAGCATCTGGACTTCGGATTGTTACATCTGCTATCGTAACACGATCCGTAGATGTAACTGGTAATATTCGTTTTTTAGACTTAAATGCTTCACTGGAAGATTGGATAAGCGCAATTGACTGGTCATTACAAGACTATGACCGTGGAGCGGCAAGACGAAAAATTGTAAATACTAAGTTTGATATTAATTTATCTGCTGATAAACTGAGGATGATATATAGACAATTTAAAAAGGATGACCGACAATGTTAGTATTGATTTTAATGCTTTTTTTATTGACTGTTTTCGCTCTTGCATCATCTAATTATGATCCTATGGCTCCATTTCCATTGATATGTGAGTCTTTTCTTATTGTATCTATAATAGCTTTATCCACTGTTTTTGATACTTCGGTTGATATATGCTTTGAAACATCATTATTCATTGTAAGTGTACTTGCTGTATTTGCCTTTTCGTTTATTTTAGGTAATGCTTTTACTATCAATATTATAGGAAAACAATATAGCGATAATATGCTTATTTTACGATTGCCTAAAAAGAAAATTACATTTGTTTATCTTATATTTTGCGTTTTTATATTGTATGTAGGAATTCAGAATTCCATGAGTATCGCTCTTTCGGTCAGTGCAAATGCGGATTATAATAACATGATGGAATATAATAGGGCTGCTTCGGTTCATAATACAGTGGAATCAAAGAATATGATATTGGTACTTGTCTCATTGTTTATTCAAGCGAGTGGCTATTTTTATTCCTATTTTTTGATTCAAAAAATAGCTATTGGAGAAGAAAAGCCTGTGATGTTACTATTTTATAACAAATTGGAATTAGCAGTTATTCTTGTTTCTCTACTTATTTGTGCGCTTGGAACTGGACGTACCTTTATGCTTCAGTATATTTGTTTTATTTTTGTAGCTGTTTATTATCTAAATATTTTTAAGAATAAAAGAAAGAGATTGAGTTTGAAACTTCTTGTTAAAGTTTTAAAGAAAATGTTTGTGGCATTTACTGTGTTTTTTATAGTGTTCCAATTGCTGGGGCTTTTGACAGGGAAAACAAATAAATCCTCTTGGAATGAAATGCTTTTTGGATATAGTGGAGCAGCCATAATAGCATTGGATCGAAGTATTGAAGCCTATAAGCCTGATAATAGATTTTTAGGTGAAGAGACTTTTTTTGGATTCTATGGTTTTTTAAATGCTTGTGGGATATCTGTACCAAATAAAATCCATTTTTTACCGTTTGTATCTGTTGGCGAGGGTAGATCAACAAATATATACACTGCGCTTAGAACCTATTATTATGATTTTGGTTTGGGTGGCGTGTATTTGATTGAGTTTTTAATTGGCTTCTTTGCTGGTGTAGCTTATCATCTGTTACGTAAATGGGGAGGACATCCAATATACTTATTGCTTTATTCGTTTCTAATTTATGGAATCGCTATGCAGGGAATAGGTGAATATCTCCTTCGATTTGTATTAAGTATTAGTCAGTTATTCTATATATTATTTTTTTCAGTATTAGTGTTATTATACAAAAAACGAATATCGCTCAACTCGCATGGATGTACATCAATTAAGTAAAAATCTTAAGGTGGCCTTTATGGCTCAGATGATAGCGCTTGTGCAGAGCTGTGTAGTAACTCTCCTACTCCCTAAATTTATAGGACTGGAAGGGTATTCTTTTTGGCAACTATTTATTTTTTATGCAGCTTATGTGGGTTTTTTCCATTGTGGTATAAATGATGGTGTTTATCTTAAATATAGTGGTCTGAGTTTTAATGAGATGAATCGTGATGCTGTTAGCGGACAGTTTCGTGTAGTCGTAATAATACAGATGATTTTTGCGGTTATAATAACTATTGCACTGTTCCTTTCGCCAATGACATATGAAAGGCGTATTGTGATGTTTTTTAATGTTATTTATATGGCTATTTTTAATACTTCAATGTATATGAGCTATATTTTTCAAGCCGCAAATCACACCCATTGGTATTCCTTTTCAGTAATAATTGATAAACTTTTTTTTCTATTATCTTTGATAATACTTATCTTATTGGGGATTAAAGATATATACATATATCTAAGTGTATTCGTAAGTGGTTCTTTACTTAATCTATGCTACAGTCTATATAAAGGCCGCTATTTCTTGAAAAGGCCATCTTTATTATACAAAGACCTCTGGCCAGAACTGAGAGATTCAATAAAGGTCGGGCTTACTCTAATGCTATCTGGAATAGCTTCTTTATTGATTGCGGGGATTGATAGATTCTTTATTGATAGTCATTGGGGGATTATTGTTTTTGGTAAAGTATCTTTAGCTCTTTCCCTTACAGCGTTTGTTCTTGTTTTCATCCGGCAGGTTTCTATGGTTTTTTCACCGGCTCTACGATGTACATCAGATGCCGGAAAGTTATATGCTTATATTAATATGTTCCGATTCTGCTTTTTCTTGATGCCATGGACATATTTGTTGATGATACCAGGCAAATGGCTGATAAATCTATGGCTTCCGAACTATGCGGAAAGTGTTACTTATCTGGCAATTCTATTGCCTATGTGCATATTTGATACTAAGATGAATTTGGTGTTTATTACTTACTTCAAGGTGTTAAGGCGTGAAAAGGAGATGATGTATGTAAATTACTTTGTACTCGTGTTTAGTGCTGTTTTAGGGGCTATAAGTGTCTATTTTTTTAACTCTTTAGTGCTGACTCTTATTAGTATGGTAGTAATAGGGGCTATTAGATGCTTTGTTTCGGAATGGATTGTAGGGAAACTTATGAGCGTAAAAACTATGTCAATGTCGTTATATGAATTGTTTTTTGCGGCATTTTACATTTTCATTTCTTTGTACACGGAAAACTGGATAGTCTTAGTATGTGGCTTAGGATTGATACTAATGATACAGAACATTGTTTTCAAAGACTCCTTGAAAAACCTTTTACTCATGACACATTGTATGATAACATCTAAAACGATTCAAAATGAAAGAATCTAAAAAAATGTTGGTTACTGCACCTGACAGTATGATTAGAGCTTTCTTGATACCACATATCGAAGCTTTAATTGATGACGGATGGGAAATAGAAATTGTATGTTCCAATTATATTGGAGGAGGAAATACGTTACGCAGTGATTTTGACGAGAATATTAAGTTTTACACGGTTAGTTTAGCGAGAAGTCCCTTCAAGATTCTTCCTAATTTCAAAGGTTTGCGTGAAATCAAAGCGATAATAGACTCAAGTAATTATGATGTGATATGGACACATGGTCCGGTGATGAGTGTGATGACACGTATAGCTGCGAGAAAAGTGCGTCGACAAGGAGTTCAAGTCTGGTATTTGGCTCATGGATTTCATTTTTTTAGTGGAGCTCCTTTAATAAATTGGATGGTGTATTATCCTATTGAGTACATAATGTCTATGTACGTAGATATGCTTATGACGATAAATAAGGAGGATTATGCTAGAGCTTTCAAATTTAAGGCTCGGCATATAAAAAAAATTAATGGAATAGGATTGGATGTGAAGAAATTTAGGGACCATATTTTAAGTGTAGATAAGTATAGGAAAATAAGAAAATCAATAGGAATAACTGAAGAAGATGTCATGATTCTATCAGTTGGTGAGCTTAAAAGTCATAAGAACCAGCAAGTTGTTATAAAGGCTATTGCTCAATGTAATCTTGATAATATCCATTATGTCGTGTGTGGTGACGGACCTGACAAGGAAAAACTTGAGCTTTTAGCCTCTAATTTAAATATAAAACAAAAGGTGCATTTTTTAGGTCTAAGAAAAGATATACCCGATTTATGTAAAGTTGCCGATATATTTGTTCATCCATCAATTAGAGAAGGTTTGGGAATTGCTCCTTTGGAAGCTATGGCATCTGGACTCCCATTAATCAACTCAACAGTCGGGGGAATAAAAGACTATACCTGCAATGGCAAGACTGGATTTTGCCTGTCTCCTCATGACGTAGCGGGATTTGCAAAAGCGTTAAGACATCTTGGTTCAGATAAGTCCTTGCGAAAGATTATAGGGGAGCATAATACAGAAGTAGCTATGAATTATGATATTGAATGTGCGAAAACCACAATACTTAACACTGCAAGTGCGCTATTAAATGAAAAGTTAGGTAGAGCAAATCATTAATCCTATGGTTAGAAATTCATTACGTCCTGCAACGTTAATGCTTTGGCCTAGTTTATCAGATGATTTTCCAAAGTATATAGGACAACGATTTCCGAATATAGCTGATCATGGGGCTCTTTATAAGCCTTGTAATCTCTTTAACAGAGTTATGCGATATGGTCTTTCGGCCTGTAGATTATCGACTAAAATATATTTAGGAGATTGGATTGATAGATTAAGTTCTTATCAATGTATCATAATAAATGCGAATGTTATTAATCGCACTGTTCCTGGGACTCTAAGAAAGTTAGGTTATAAAGGGAGAATAATATATTGGTATTGGAATCCTGTGGATGGAAAAACATCTCCAAAACCTTCTAAATCACTTAGAAAGCATAGCGAGCTATGGAGTTTTACTCAGTCTGACTGTATGAGATATAATTTGAAATTTAACTCCACTTACTATTTTATGGACTCTGAATCAGTAGAAACCAACAACAATACAATCTATTTTGTTGGACGCGATAAAGGTCGTTATGAGGAGTTATGCACCTTAAAAGAGAAAATTGAGCAGCTTGGGATTGGAACTGAATTTCATATAATTGCCGATAAAAAAAGCTTGAAAGGACGTAATTATTCACCTTTTATTGCCTATTCAGATGTGATTTCGCATATTAAAGCTTCTGGCGCAATATTGGAAATTCTGCAAGACTGTCAAGAGGGATATTCTTTAAGAGTAATGGAGTGCCTTTTCTTTAATAAAAAATTGATTAGTAATAATCTTCTCCTAAAATATGCTCCATTCTATAATCCAGACAACATCTTTATTATAGAGAATCTGGATTTAGAGGGATTAACGGATTTCATGTCTCGTCCTTTTGTCCCGGTGAGGAATGAGTTGAGAGATTATTATCGTTTCGATAATTGGCTTAGTAGATTTGATTTCTAAGAGAGTACCATAGTTGAGTATCTTTGCTAGCGTTCAATTTAGGCCTGTTTTTTTATAGATCCGGCGAAACCCCGCTCTAATACTTTGGGGCCCCGCCGAGATATTACGCCAGTAAATACCTCAATACGCATCCGATTCCCCCGGCTAGTAGCGTATACCCCGATATCCCCATCCTGCCGGTGGCCTCGTGAGGTTCGGGAAGGTCTGGCTTGTGGGGTGTGGGTTTGTGGCAGACTTGAGCAGCGACAGGATCGTCCCGATGGCCACCAGCGTCATCTTCGTCTCCCCCGGAGGAAGCAGAGGAGGATCAGGCAGAGGGCGGGTAGTTGGCTCCCGGCGGGGAAAGATGATTTGGATGAGGGCCGTGAGGCATTTGAAGATGGTTTCAAGGTGCTTCATTTTTTTATGAAAATTAAAAATGAATTTTTAGAGATACGTGCGGCTATCTTGCGGGATAGCTGGCAGGTATCGCAAATAGTATTCTATCGGGAAAGTGAAAACATATGCCAGAGTAACAGAAGCGATTCTGACTCAAATACAGTTAGCCTATAGTGACGAGGATCATGAAACGGCTGAAAGAGCTGCGACTCGCAGGCTACGAATATGGAGTGCTTGTTCATGGAGCAGCTGATTACATCCTAGAAGACAAAGCAGCCTACTTGAGATTCTTTTAGGATGGCCATATTGAGATGCACAACAATGCCATCGAGAAGTGTTTGTGTCACACCACTATCGGCAAACGCAATTGGTTGCACATCGGTAGCTACTTTGCAGTAGAGAACATTGCTTTTATGTACTCGCTCCTTGAGTCACGCAAGCTCAACATGCTCAACTTTGGAGAATACATCGAAGACATCATACCTACATATTGAATGGTGAGAATGCAGACGAGTTCTGCGTAACTGCTTGAAAAAAGTGCTCACGTGGGATTGGTGGATTACAGAAATATGAACATTATCGCACGAAAAAACATAGGTAATATCTCACTTGGCATATCGGTGACAGGTTTGATTGTGATGCGGATAATCATTCAGAGTGGTTATTCCAATGAGGTTATATCTATATTAGTTGCCGGTTTTGAAGCGGCTACTGTTGGTGGATTTGCCGATTGGTTTGCAGTGACTGCCTTGTTCCGTAAAGTGCCTATTCCTCTTTTAAGTAAAAGGTGAAGGTTTTCTCAAAGGTGTTTTCTTGCACATTGCGGAATTTGTAGGTGCTGTAGACGAATACATCATCACTGATAAGTTAATAGACAGTGTGAATCAGTTCATTAATAATGCGAAAAATAATCCATCATATACTGTTCGTCGTAAGTTTGACGTAGATATGCTGAATTTTGCCGAGAACCTTATCCATAAGGAAGAGGAAGCCTGTAAACTGGTGTCAAAATTCCAGAAAAATATGGGAGATAATGTAGATCTCGTAAGTATTATCAATAATATTTTGGACAATCTGAAACGTAATATCAGCAAAGAACTTTCGGAAAATGATTCCTCCTTGACAACGTTGTTACGTACAAATATAAGCGAATTCATCAAGCGTTTTGCCGCAAATGAAGAGATGCAGCAGAAAACCGAAATCTGGTTAAAAGATTCTGTTTGCGGTTTAGTTGAGAAATACCATTCCGAAATAGGGAAGATGGTTGAAACCAGTTTGTCACATCTGAAGGATAAAGAATTGGTGCAACAGTTGGAAGACAAGGTAGGAACCGATTTACAATATATCCGTTTGAACGGAACCGTTATCGGTGGGCTTGTAGGCATGTTTATCGCCATCGTCAACCTCTTATTGGCATGAGCCACTTTATGATAAATGTCCTCGTTTTAGGAATAATAGAATAATACGATGTATAAATGTTTCTGGAAGAGGGTGATTGATTTCACCTTATCACTTTTTGCATTGGCTATCCTATGGCCGATCCTTTTACTTATTGCCATTTGGTTACATTTCGCTAACAAAGGCGCCGGTGCCTTCTTCTTCCAAGAGCGTCCGGGTAAGGACGGTAAGATTTTTAGGGTGATAAAGTTCAAGACGATGACGGATGAGCGGGATTCCAAGGGCGATCTTCTGCCCGATGTGGCCCGGCTTACGAAAGTAGGTAAGCTTGTCCGCTCCACCTCTCTCGACGAGTTACCCCAGTTGATCAACGTGCTGAAAGGAGATATGGCGTTGATTGGGCCGAGGCCGTTACTTATACAATATCTTCCTTTGTATAACAAAGAGCAAGCACGCCGCCATGAGGTGCGTCCGGGTATTACGGGTTGGGCGCAAGTGAATGGTCGTAATGCTATCTCGTGGGCGAGGAAGTTTGAGCTGGATGTGTGGTATGTTGATAATATCTCATTTGTGATAGACCTTAAAGTTATAGTCTTGACTATAAAGAAAGTATTATTTAGAGAGGATATCAACTCTGCGACATCAGCGACTGTGGAAGGTTTTAACGGACATAATTAATAGAAATGAAGAATATTATAATAATTGGAGCTGGTGGTTTTGGTAGAGAGTGTTATGCTATCGCATTAGCTTGTATTGAAAATGGAGCGGATTTTATTGTTAAAGGTTTTTTAGATGATAATAATGAGGCCTTAAATGGATATGCGAATTATCCTAAAATTATCGGTAAATTATCCACTTATGAGATTGAAGAAAACGACGCTTTTGTATGTGCTATAGGAAATCCTAAAACTAAAGAAAAATGCACGAACATGATTCTTGAAAGGGGGGGGGAATTTATCAATCTGATACATCCCAAAGCTACGATAGGATTAAATTGTAAGATGGGCAAAGGGTGTATTATGATGCCAAATACTCTAATCGGGCAAGATGTTACAGTAGGAGATTTTGTGACATTTGATGGATATTCTTCTGTTGGTCATGATGTTCATATAAGTAGCTATAGCCATTTTAGCCCATTTGCATTTGTTGCTGGCGGCTCAAGGATCGGGCTAAGGGTTATGATTCAACCTGGTGCTAGAGTTATTATTCATAGGACGATAGGTGATGATGTTACAATTGGTGTAGGAAGTGTGGTTCTTAGAGATTTAAAGCCTGGTATTACTGTATTTGGTAATCCTGCGAAGCAGATATAGTATTAATTAATTGTAAATTATTGAAATTATGGAACTTAAAGGGTTTATTGAGAATTTTGCGGCTCAGTTCGATGAAACAGATGCTGAAGTGTTCACGGCAGAGACTAATTTTAGAAATCTTGAAGAGTGGAGTTCTCTTACAGGTCTTCTAATTATTTCAATGGTTGATGAAGAGTACGGAGTACAAATTAATGCAGAAGTTCTTCGTTCGTGTGTAACTGTTGGAAATCTTTTCGATAAAGTAAACTCTATGTTGAAATAACTCTTTGTTTTAATGAAAAAAATCAATCTTATTGAGTGTTTCGAAGAGACCGTCACAAAACATAGTGAAAAGGTCGCTGTGTGGGAAGGTCAACAATCAATTACCTTTGGCCTCTTGAAAGAGAATGCTTTACGTTTGGCACAAGTGCTTGTCAATAATAAGGATATCACTTGTTCGCCAGTAGCTGTATTCTTACCAAAGTCAATTAGGACAGTATGGGTAAACTTAGGTATCACATATAGCGGTAACCCATATATGAACCTAGACATCAAAACTCCGGCTACTCGTATTCAGAACATTCTTACTCTAATCAAACCTCAAGCTGTGATTACAGATGCGGTACATGTTAAGACTATTGAAAAGATTGTATCGGCTGATGTTGCTATTATTAATCTTGATGAGATCAGTAATGCATTAGAATATAACTATGATACAATAATGAGACGTCTTTCGACTTTAATTGATTCAGATCCTTATTGTATTATTAATACTTCAGGCTCAACAGGTACTCCTAAAGGGGTAGTGCTTAATCATAAGAGTTTTTTTGACTTCATGGTTCGTTCTGAAGAGGCTTTTCCTCTTACAAACGATGAAATATTAGGTTCCCTATCTCCAGCCGTATTTGATATCTATGTATATGAACTTTGTCTATTGATGTCGAAGTCAAGTACTATCGTATTGATTCCAGATAGTCTTTCCGCATTCCCTGCGGCTATCTTGAAAATTCTTCAAGAAAAGAAGGTTACTTATATTTTCTGGGTACCGACTATCATGGTGAATATCGCTAATATGGGGCTTCTTTCTCAAATTGAATTACCTGACTTGAAGATCGTTTGGTTTGCGGGTGAAGTATTCCCGACTAAGCAGTTCAACATTTGGAGAGAATCTCTTCCACATGTAATCTTTGCTAACCTTTATGGTCCAATCGAAATTACATTGGATTGTGTCTTCTACATTGTTAGAAGAAAAATCAAGGATGAAGAGCCCATTCCTATCGGATTTGCATATAAGAATACAGACATTCTCATCCTAGATGAAGATAATAAGCGTATTACTGAAAGTAATAGAGAAGGCGAACTTTGCGTTCGTGGAACATCTCTAGCAATGGGATATTACAATAACCCAGTGAAGACAGCAGCAGCTTTCGTTCAAAATCCTTTAAACAATTCATATCCTGAAACAATTTATCGTACAGGTGACGTTGTTTATATTAATGACCTTGGTGAGATTGTTTTCAAAGGAAGAAAAGACAGCTTGGTTAAGCACATGGGTTATAGAATTGAGTTAGGAGAAATCGAACATGTGATCATTAATACGCTTAAGTTGATTAAGAATGGTTGCGTAGTATATAACTATGCCAAAAAAGAGATTACTCTTTACTATGAGCATCCAGAGGAAATATCTCCAGCTGTATTTAGAAAGACCTTATCGGATTTTTTGCCTAAATACATGATTCCATCGGTATTCTGCCGTTTAGACGAAATACATAGAAATACGAATGGAAAGATTGACCGGTTGTACTATAAAAATTTAGTAAATGGATAATAAATTGAGGATTGCGTTTTTCGGAGAGGATTCATTTAGTACAGTGATCTTAAATTCTCTTATTAAGGCTGGTCATGAGATATGCCTAGTTGTAACACCATATTATGATAATGTAGTATATAAGAGATTGGAGTTAATCTGTAATAGGAACGGTATACGGTTTTATCGTACTAAAAAAATTAACTCTGATCAAACAGCCTCTGTTTTGAAGGAGGCAAATCCTCAGTTATGTGTCATTTCTCATTTTGAGAGATTGATAAAAAAGCAATTACTTGATATTCCTCCAATGGGATTCATAAATTTACATCCATCTTTATTGCCTGAATACAGAGGAATGGCTCCTCAGCACTGGCCAATAATCAATGGTGAATCAAAGACTGGCGTAACAGTTCATTATGTGGATGAAGGAACTGATACTGGAGATATTATACTGCAAGAAGAAATTGAATTATTACCGACAGATTATGTTTATGATTTACAAAAAAAATGGCTAAAAATTTATGAATACATTATGGTTGAGGCAATCGATAAAATACTTTCCGGAGCGCCAACTATTAAGCAATCGCATTTAAAGGGTTTATACTATGGTAAACTTAAAATTGAAGATTGTCAAATAGATCTCTCTAGAACTACAAATGAAGTAATGCGATTAATACAAGGTGTTTCGAGACCATACTATGGAGCCCGATTGAACAACCATATTATATGGAATGCACATATTGCATCGCCATCAGAAATCGTTCTTGAATTTATTAATAAATATGAACAGGGAGGGGTGCTTTTAACGTCTGACGGTGCAATTGTAATCGATACAGTGTCCGAAGGCTAGATAATATATAATCAAACTAATGATAATACTATAGTTAGGTATGGGCATTATGGCTTTAAACCAGAGAACCTACTTGATGTAGATACATAAATAAAGAAATTAAATATCAATAAAATGAAAGCTGAAATTATTACAATCCTTAGTGAAATTCGTCCGGAGTTTGATTTTACAAAAGATGTGAATTTCATAGAAGAAGGTATGTTGGACTCATTTGACGTAGTAAGCCTTGTAAGTTCTCTTGATGAGACTTTTGGCATCTCTATTAATGGTATGGATATTCTTCCGGACAATTTTTCTTCTATTGAGAATATTATAGCTTTGTTGAAGAAAAACGGAGTTGAATAATGGATTTACTTTTTAAGAATAAAAAAATTACAGGTATTTTGTCTATTGTTCCTCAGAAGGTTGTTTCTTTTGAGGAAGAGATGGCAAACTATAATTTCTCACCTGCTAAGTCAAAGAAGTTGGCTCTTGTAATGGGTTACAAACAGCACAGAATAGCTCTTGAACATCAAACATCCGCTGATTTCTGTATGCATGGACTGCAATATCTATTTGATAATAATTTTCTTAATAAAGATAGTATTGATGCTTTGTTGTTTGTATCTCAAAGCGCCGACTATATCATGCCTCCAACGTCAAATGTCATTCAAGGTCATTTTGATATGAAGACTGATATGGTTTGTATGGATATAAATCAAGGATGTGCGGGCTTTGAGTTAGGCTTGATTCAGGCTTTTATGCTGCTTGAGCAAGAGAGTATCAATAAAGTAATACTTTTGAATGCGGATGTGCTTAGTCATAAGGTGTCAAAGCAAGATCGAAATAGTTTCCCATTAATAGGAGATGCCGCAGCTATCACTATTGTTGAAAAATCAGATGATACAATACCAATTCATGTAACTTTGAATATGGATGGAAAAGGAGCATTTGCTCTTCGTATCCCTGCGGGCGGTGCTCGTTTACCTCATTCAGAGGAAACAGCTAAGATGGTTGAAGACGAGGCCGGTAATTTCAGATCTTTAGATAATCTTGTAATGGAAGGTGATCAGGTGTTTAACTTTGTCCAGCGCGAAGTGCCACCGATGATTAATCACCTTCTGGAACTTACGTCAAAGAATGTTGAGGATGTAGATTTCTTTATGTTCCATCAACCAAATAAGTTCATGCTTAATAAGGTTGCAGATGCTCTTAAGATACCTTATGAAAAAATGCCTGCTAACATTGTAGAAAACTTCGGAAATTCAAGCAGTGTGACAGTTCCACTGAACATTACATTTAATCTTGGTGAAACTCTTAAATCAGAAACTAAATCTATTTGTGTGGCTGGTTTCGGAGTTGGTCTTACGTGGAGTAGTGCTTTAATGAATATAGGTAATTTAGATTTCTGTAACATAATTGAATTCTAACTATGTATAATCCATTATCATTAATAGGAAAAAAGTACCTGATTACAGGAGCTGCTTCTGGGATGGGGCGAGAAACTAGCATTGTCCTTTCTAAATTGGGGGCAGAACTTATTTTGGTAGACATCGATGAGCAAGGATTGAATGTTACTGCTGAAATGCTAGAAAATAAGTATTATGTACTTCCATTAGATCTGTCAGATATTAAATCTATAAAACCTACAATAGAGAGAGTCGTAGCTGAATTCGGTTTAATCAATGGTTTCGCTCATATTGCTGGTATTCCTTATATTACGCCTTTAAAAGGTGTAAAAGAAGAAAAAGCAGAACTTCTTTATAAAGTTAATCAGTTTGCGGCTATTGAATTAGCTAAAGTGTTTAATTCTAAAAAAGTATACGCTGGCGAATCGGGTTCAATAGTAATGATCTCTTCTGTTTATGGAGTTGTTGGTTCTGCTGCTAATGTGGCCTATGCGATGACAAAGTCTGCGATTATTGGAATAACAAAGGCTCTTGCTATGGAATTGGCTCCTAAAAAGATTAGAGTTAATTGTATTGCTCCAGGTTTTGTTAAATCAAAAATGATGGCAGAGAATATTTTCAGATTTGACAATGATTATATGGAGAAACTGGACGCAATGCATCCTCTTGGGCTTGGCACTCCAGAAGATATTGCTAATGGTATTGTATTCTTATTTAGCGATATGTCTAAATGGACTACTGGTGCTACAATAAGTATTGATGGTGGTTTTACAGCCCAATAGAAATTTATGGAAAGAGAATATATATTAATTACAGGTTCTTCTTCAGGGATAGGAGAAGAAATAGCAATCAATATCTCATCCACTTGCAATGTAATTCTGAATGGAAGAGACGTAGAGCGGCTTAATACTGTTAAGACTAAATGCCATGAAGGCGATCACATTATTTGGAATTACGATTTATCGGATGTAGATAATATTGAAGACTCTCTTACTCAGTTACTAAAGGAAAATAATGTAAAGGTTACCTACTTTGTTCATTGTGCAGGATTTATGAAGATGTACCCTCTGAAAATTGTCAAAAAGGAAATACTTCAAGAGTCATTTAATATCAATGTTATTTCTGCTGCCCTTATAGCAAAAGTTCTTACTGGTAAGAAACAAAATGATAAAACATTAAAGAGTGCAGTATTCATCTCAAGTAACATTAGTAATTTCGGAGCAAAGGCATTTAGTGTATATGGCTCTGCAAAAGCTGGCCTTGATGGTTTGATGCGTTCTCTTGCTATGGAATTTGCGCCAAAAGTCCGTATTAATTCTGTATTACCAGGTGGAGTCCGTACTCGTATGACTGAGTGTATGTATCAAGATCAGGAATTAATTGACCGTATGGCTTCAACTTATCCTTTAGGTCTCGGAACGGTTACCAATATTAGTGATGCCGTTTTGTTCTTGCTCTCCGATAAGGCAAGCTGGATTACTGGTCAACAAATCACAGTCGATGGTGGTAGAACCGCAAATGTTACAGGTTAATGAATGTTAAGAGGCTTATTAATAGCCCTGTGTCATCTAATTGCTTTATTCTCTATGATGGTGTAGGTACAAATTTACCGTGTGTTATTATTGATCCGGGAAGTGAAAATAATGATGATCTGCTTAATTTCATATCGCGCAATAAGCTTAATCCTGAGTTTATCATATTGACACATGAGCATTTTGATCATTGTTGGGGAGTTAACGGTTTAAGAAAAAGATATCCCTATATTAAATTGGTTTGTGCGTATGAGTGTAGTGATGCTATTCAAAGTTCTAAAGGAAATTGCTCTGTCTTTTATGATAATATAAAAGCTTTTGAGATTGTAGAGGCTGATGTTGTGATAGATAAGGATATACATTTAATGTCATGTGGGAACCTTAATATAATGATATTAAGAACTCCTGGACATTCTAAAGGTTCTATTAGTATGGTCGTCAATAATGTGATTTTTACAGGTGATGCGCTTATACCGGGTATCAAGACAGTAACTAAATTACCAAGTTCGAGTATAGATGAACAAATTAAATCAGAATCTTTCTTTAAAACATTAGAAGGATATATTATATATCCAGGGCATGAAACACCTGTAAAGTTTGATACAGGTTTATTCAAGTGGTATTCAAAATAAATGAAGAAATCATACGGACTTTGAGAATAGGGGTCGTATTTTTCTCTGTTAATAAGAATCGATATTAAGTAAAGCACATCTCCAATAACAGGATTGAAGGACAGTATATTCAGTAAAGTATAATTGTATTGTTTTTGTCATAGCCGATTCGCAATTCATACGGAGCGATCTCTTTTTATGCCTATACTCAAGCGTATAGGTGGATTTCTAATTCTTGTAAACAAAATCGTGTTTTTATGGAAAGAAGTACAATCTACCTTTGCCTCGCCCACATGAGCGGCAAAGAACAAATGTATATCAAAGAGGCCTTTGATACGAATTGGGTCGTGCCTTTAGGTCCCAACGTGAATGGCTTTGAAAAAGATCTAGAAACTTTCGTGGGTGAGGATAAACGTGTGGTGGCCCTGTCTGCAGGTACGGCGGCGGTACACTTAGCGTTACTCGCCTGTGGCGTGGGACCGGGTGATGAGGTGTTGGTACAGAGCTTTACCTTCTGTGCTTCCTCGCATCCGATCACTTATTTAGGAGCAACACCTGTGTTTGTGGACAGTGAGCCGCAGACATGGAACATGGATCCGGAGTTATTGGAGGAGGCCATAAAAGACCGTATCCGTAAGATAGGCAAGAAACCGAAGGCAATTATTCCGGTGGCGCTTTATGGTATGCCGTATGACTGCGACCGAATTATGGAGGTGGCTAACCGGTATGATATTCCGGTAATAGAGGATGCTGCGGAGGGCTTTGGTTCTAAATACAAGGGACAGGTATTGGGTACCTTCGGGCGTTATGGCGTATTATCGTTCAATGGTAACAAGATGATCACGACCTCGGGTGGTGGTGCGTTGATTTGTCCGGACGCTGAGCAATGGCAGCGGGTGATGTGGTATGCCACGCAAGCGCGGGAGAGCTATCCTTATTATCAGCATGAGGAGATCGGATATAATTATCGGATGAGTAATATTTGTGCGGGTATCGGCCGGGGACAGATGACGGTGGCCGATGATCACATCGCTCATCATAAGCACGTGCAGGCTCTTTATGAGGAATTGCTTGCGGATGTGGAGGGTATCGCGGTACATCGGCAACCGGAAGGGGGTGACTATGACAGTAACTTTTGGCTAAGTACGATCACGCTGGATGGGCATTTGAAAGTGAGGGGGCAGGAGAATGCCTACCAACAGGTGATAACAGGTGCCGTAGGAGGTGCCGCCGGTGTGATTCACGCTGCTGGGACGGCTACAACGGACTGCCAGCCAAATGATAATGTGGAGGCTATGCGTATGGCGTTGGATCGAGCGGGCGTGGAGGCTCGCCCCGTATGGAAACCGATGCATAAGCAACCGGTATATAAAGAGGCTCCGGTGTATGTGAACGGAGTGAGCGAGGCTGTCTTCAAGGTGGGGATGTGTTTGCCTGCGGGTCCGTATGTGACAGATGGGGATGTGGCCTATATCGTGGATTGTATAAAGAAGAATATACTATAGTTATCATGAACCTTTTTTCTCGACTATCTACCTGGTACTTTTCCAAGAAATCCTTACCCTATTGGGGTATTATCTTGCTGGATTGCTGCTTGATCTTATTTTCCGGCTTATTGGTGTATACCTTGAATAATGGTGTGTTGTCGACTTTGGATATCTTAGGACATCTATTGGTCACGCTGTTGGTATGCCTGATTCCTTATCTGGTAGGCTTTCGCCTGTTCCATACCTATTCGGGGATTATACGTTATTCCTCTTTCGTGGACTTGCAAAAGGTGGGGTTCGCCGTCTTGTTTGGCTTGATTTGTGTGGTCGTGTTTCAGGCACTGACCGATTTCTCTCCTTATTTGATGTATATCCGTAAACGGGATCTGATCCTCTCCGCGTTGTTGGCTATGAGCTTGATGTGGATGATGCGTGTGTTCGTGAAATATTTTTATGTAAGTACTTTTCGTGTGGCTAAGGCGGAACGAGCCTTTATCTATGGCGTGAAGCAAGGTGGGGTCAGTTTGGCGAAAAGTATCCAGAATCAAGATCCGGCCCGGTTTGTACTGGCAGGGTTTATCTCGGATCTGACAGAGATAGGGAATCGGTATTTAATGGGAGTCAAGGTTTATCCGAATAACGAGGATTTGATTGGTGTGATGAGAAGGCTGCAAGCCGATGTTTTGTTGGTATCTCCCTTAAAGGTTGAGGCGATCCGGAATAATCAGGAGATGGTGGACAGGCTGATCAAGGCGAATATAAAGATCTATATGACTCCTGCCGCCCAAGAGTGGGACGGGAAGAGCGACTTGAACCATACCCAGCTGCGGGAGGTGAATATAGAGGACTTGCTGCCCCGTGATAAGATCGAGATAGACTTGGAGGCTGTGAGGAAGCAGCTTACCGGTAAGCGGATTCTGATAACAGGAGCCGCCGGGAGTATCGGCAGCGAGATCGTGCGGCAGGTAGCCCAGTTCGCCCCGGAACGTATGGTCCTGATAGATCAGGCGGAGACTCCCTTGCACGATGTCCGCTTGATGATGGCTCGTGGGTGGCCGGATATAGAATCCTATACGGTTGTGAGCGATATTTGTGTGCGTGAACGCATGGAGGAGCTGTTCGAGGAGCATCGTCCGGATTACGTGTTTCATGCCGCGGCTTACAAGCATGTGCCTATGATGGAGGATAATCCGGAGGAGAGTGTCCGCAACAACGTGGACGGTACCCGGGTGATCGCAGACTTGGCGGTGAAATATGGCACGAGGAAGTTCGTGATGGTATCGACTGACAAGGCGGTGAATCCCACGAACGTGATGGGCTGCTCGAAACGTATTTGCGAGATCTACGTGCAGAGCTTGGATCAAGCCATCAAGGATGGGAAGGTGAGCGGTCGCACGCAATTCGTGACGACTCGTTTCGGCAATGTGCTGGGATCGAACGGTTCCGTGATCCCGTTATTCAAGGAGCAGATCAAGCGGGGTGGTCCTGTTACGGTGACGCACAAGGATATCATTCGTTTCTTCATGTTGATACCGGAGGCTTGTAAGCTAGTCCTAGAGGCCGGTACGATGGGTAATGGGGGCGAGATCTTCGTGTTCGATATGGGTAAACCTGTACGGATCGTGGATCTGGCTGAGCGGATGATCCGTCTGAGCGGGGTGAAGGGAATCGAGATCCGGTTCACGGGATTGCGAGACGGGGAGAAATTGTATGAGGAGGTACTCAATGAGGATGAGACCTCCAAGCCTACTTTTCATCCGAAGATCAAGATCGCCCAAGTCCGTGCGTATGATTATGCTGACGCCAATCTGCGGATTGATGCCTTGGTACGTGCTTGTGCTGTGGAGGGGGATATGCAGATCGTGAAGCGGATGAAGGAGATCGTTCCCGAGTTCAAGAGCCAGCATTCTAAATACGAGGTTCTGGATAAATAAATTGTAGAAAAATAAATAAGATGTAAAAAGAAGGTCTCTCATTGCGGGGGACCTTTTTTTATGAGATAAGCGTTGTCTTTGGGATAGTATTTCGTATTTTTGCTCATACAATTTAATTAGTGTTGTTTGTGATAAGATGAAGGAATGAGTATGGTACGAATAAGAAAGATATTGCTGGTTGTTGTGTCTGTGTTGGTCGGGATCTTTTTCATACTTCCCTTGATCGGGGTTGGTATACTGAAATGGGCGGTCTTACCTCCGGAAAAGCTGACACCGCTGGTCGTAGAAAAAACAAACGAATTCATAGAGGCGCACTTGGAATGTGAGCGGGTGGAGTTGACTTATTTCGAGACGTATCCTTATCTGGGAGTGAAGTTGACAAATGGGCGTTTGATCTCACATCAGGCTGAGGATTCTATAGAACATCAGGAGGATTTGATGATTCCTTCGGATTCTTTGCTGTCTTTCAAAAAAGCGATCGTCGTATTTAACCCTACGGATTATCTGTTTAGCGGGAAAGTGACGATTCCTCGGGTTATCATGGATAGTATCCGTTTTTATGGTTATGTGAATGAGGAGGGAAAGGCGAATTGGGAGATTTATCAAAGTGAGATGGATTCGGTAGACGAATCATCGTCATCTCCATTGCCTAAAATAGATTTGCAGCAAGTGCATATTACGAATGGGCATTTTGTCTATGATGACCGCCAGCAGGATTTATATACGGCGATCGATGGTTTCTTTTTACATATAGACGGCCTTTTGACCCAACGAGGAAATAAGTTGGATGTGGAGACCGGTTCTTCCTCGATCGTATTCCGTAGCCCGTCTTATTCTTTGGCGAATAAGTTAGCGTTACGCTTCAAGGGACGTTTGTTGTTGGCTGACGGACTTCGTCGGATTGGGTTGAGGGACGCGGAGTTGCTGGTGAATAACCTGCCTTTTACGGCGGATGGTTTTATGGTGCCGGCTACCGAGGATAATCCGTCACGGATCGATATGACTTTCGGGTTGAAGGTTTCCGATATGAATGATCTCTTACATTTTATTCCGGATGAATATTTTAAGGATCGGGATAAAACACTTGCTGAGGGACGTATTATTTTGGAAGGGGATATCCGTGGAGAATTAGGGGATAGTATCGTTCCGACCGTGAACTTATGCTGCAAGATAGAGGATGGTTCTTATCATGTAAAAGGTATTGAACAGGGGATCGATACCTTGCGCATGGACATGGATTTACATTTGAATGGCGCTTACCCGGATTCTTCCTATGTCTCTTTGGAGGAGTTGACATTGATCGGGTTGAATACCTCGTTGACCATGAGTGGCGAGGTTAGGGATATCTGGAGGAATCCCGCGATTCGGGCGGAGATGAAAGGGCAGGTCGATTTTACCCGTTTGGCTAAAGAGTTCTTGAATCCCGACACACTGCTGCTGGAGGGTACCATGATGGCTGATTTATCTACGGTGTTTAAGGTGGATGATATCGTGAATAGCCGCTTCGCCAAGGTCAAATCATCCGGCAATTTGACGGTTGATCGCTTCAAGGCGTTTAGTAAGCCGTTAGGCGTGGATATGTATATCGCTGGGGCGAATCTGTTTGTAGGATCTACGGAAAATGAAAGTAAATATCTGAATGCGAAAGGATTGTTGAGCGCTAATCTATCGGTGGATACCTTGAATATAAAGTATAAGGATGAGATCAGTACGAATATCGGAGGATTGAAGATGGTAGCCAATACGACGCCGGTTATTGATACAACGGCTGTTATCCCTATGACCGCAGGGTTGGAATTTGATCATTTGCGCACCAAGTTGCCGGATTCTACCTGGATGGTGGCCGGTAAGACCGTGTTGAAAGGGGGCATCAAGGCTTCTTCTACAGATAAGCGGATCCCTATGGCGGGAGCTACGATCTCGGTGGATACCTTAAAATATATTCTTGTCCCTTTACGGACGGGTATGGTTCTGACGGAAAGCCAGTTCTCTTTGGAAGCATTACCTTATCGGCAAGCGATCCGTCAACAACGTGAACGCCGTATTGCCGCCGGTGATACCTTGCGCAGGCGCACGCAGACCACCCGAAGGGCGAATAGACAGCGGTCGCAAGTGGATTCGGTCGCTTCCTCAAACAGTGTCTTACGCCAATGGGAGGCTCGGGGACAAGTGAGGTTTAAGCAATTGAGGGGCTTTAGCCGCTTATTCCCCATTCCGATGTATATTGATGAGACAAGCGTGAAATTCAATACTAACAATATGACGTTGAGTGGTGCCCGCCTGCATTTAGGAAAGAGTGATCTTACTTTGAGTGGAGAGCTTAGCGACATCCGGCGGGCCATGCTACGGGGAGGAAAGCTGAAAGCGAATTTCGAGTTGGAATCCGATCTGATCGATTGTAACCAGTTGATGCTAGCTATAGGTAAAGGTTTGCAGTTTTCTGATCAATTGGCATCCAATTCGGTTGGGGCCTTCTCGGAAGACAGTATCTCCGTACTGGAGACGGATCATCTATTAGCGAATACCGTGGATAGTGTCGCTACGGATTCGATCTCTCAACTATTTGTCGTTCCGAAATTCTTGGACCTGACGCTTCATACAAATGCTAAAAAAATAGATTTTAAGGATCTGAAGTTGGAGGATGTGAAAGGTGAGGTTGTAATCCGGGATCAAAGTATCAATCTGAGCGATTTATGTATGAGCTCGAATATCGGTTCCGGAGATCTGACGATGGTTTATACGACCAAAACAGATCAAGAGGCGACTATGGGATTTGAGTTGTCCTTAAATGATATTTTAGTGGAACGGTTAATCAGTTTATTCCCGGATATCGACACATTGGTCCCTATGCTTCGTTCGTTCGAAGGCATGGTAGATTGCCAGATGACGGCGACTTGCAAGGCGGATTCTACGATGTCCGTGTTGCTGCCGTCTGTAAATGCCTCTTGCTACCTGAGCGGAAAGAATATGGTGCTGCTGGATGGTGAGACATTTACCGAGATATCGAAGACGTTGATGTTCAAGAATAAAAAACGGAATATGATTGATAGTATAGCGGTAGATTTAGCGATCCATGATAACAAGATCGAGGTATTCCCATTCTTGGTGGAGATGGACCGGTATAAAGTAGCCGTAGGAGGAACGCATAATTTGGATATGACGTTCGATTACCATCTCTCGGTTTTAAAATCGCCGGTGCCGTTTAAGTTGGGTATCGATATAAAAGGGAATCTGGATGATTTCAAGTTCAAGATAGTGAAATGTAAATATAAAGATTTCTTGAAACCTGCCAAGCAAGCGGAACTGGATAGTACCCGCAGGAATGTGCGTGAGGAGATACGCGAGACGATCCGGAAACAAATAAGAGAGGCCGCTCCCGAATTAGGAAACAGCCTCTCTGAGATTCATCCACATACACACGGTCACGTTGAGGAATCAACGTGATCCATACATTTGCTCGTAATATTTCATGTAATCTCCACCGGTGATATCCTCTACCCATTTTTGGTTCTCAAGATACCAACGGATGGTTTTTACGATACCGACCTCGAAGCAGGTCTCTGGTGTCCAGCCTAATTCGTTGGTGATCTTCGTCGGGTCGATGGCGTATCGTTGATCATGGCCCAGACGGTCTTTTACGAATGTAATCAAGCTGTCGTTGATCCAGTCGATAGAGATTTGTCCATCGGCACCGATCTCTTTTTTCTTTAATACTTGGCGATATTCCGGTTGTTCGGTCATTAGTTGATGGATCGTCCGGATCGTGAGTTTCACGATCTCGATGTTCTGCTTCTCGTTATGACCGCCTACGTTGTAAACCTCTCCCACACGCCCGTGGTGGATTACGGCGTCGATCGCCTTGCAATGATCCTCTACATATAACCAGTCGCGTACGTTTGTGCCGTCACCATATACAGGTAGGGATTTACCTTCCAATATGTTCTTTATGATTAAGGGAATCAATTTTTCCGGGAAATGGTAAGGTCCGTAGTTGTTGGAACAACGGGTAATAGATACCGGCATCTTATACGTCTCGTGATAAGCCTTTACGAATAAGTCCGCGCTTGTTTTGGAGGCGCTGTACGGGCTCCGGGGATCTAAAGGCGTGGTCTCGTGGAAATAACCTTCGGCGCCTAGGCTTCCATAGACCTCATCGGTAGAGACTTGATGGAAACGTACACCTTCACGCCATACCGGATAACCTGTCTCGGCCTTACCGGTAACCCATGCTTTTCGTGCGGCGTCCAATAGGTTTTGTGTACCGAGGATGTTGGTTTGCAGGAATAGCTGGGGATTTTCGATGCTTCGGTCTACATGACTTTCAGCGGCGAAGTTCACGACATAATTGAAGTTGTATTTCTCGAATAGCTGGTCGGCCAAGGCACGGTCGCAAATATCGCCTTTCACGAACTCGCAACGTACTCCATCGATATCCTCGGCGATGGTGCCTAAATTACCTGCGTAAGTCAGCAAGTCTAGGACAACGATCTTTATATCGTCATATTTCGCCAGCATATGTTTGATAAAATTGGCACCGATAAAACCGGCGGCACCGGTAACTAGGTAAGTTTTCATATCTGTACAGTGTTTAGTATTTGAAATTAAGCTCAGCGTCTTTCAGCGATGGAGCCTTGGTGTCTTTCTCGGATAGGTTGATCGATTCCGGATCTGTGATGCTCCAATCTACATGGACCGTGGGATCGTCATAGCGGATTCCCCGTTCATGCGTCGGAGTATATGGATTATCTACTTTATAGGTAAAGATAGCCTCGTCGCTTAATACATGGAATCCGTGGGCGAATCCCTGTGGAATAAATAACTGGCGTTTATTCTCGTCCGATAACTCTACAGCTACATATTTGCCGAATGTGGGCGAGCCTTCACGTATATCTACGGCTACATCCAATACCCGTCCTTTGATCACCCTGACTAATTTAGATTGAGAATAGGGCGCTAGCTGATAGTGTAATCCTCGTAATACGCCTTTAGAGGAGCAAGATTCGTTGTCTTGCACGAACTCGATTTTTCCGATATGCTCCTCGAATTCCGCTTGCTTAAAAGCTTCCATAAAGTATCCGCGCGCATCTTTCAATACCTTTGGCTCAATGATCCATACGCCCGGTATTACAGTTTCTGTATAAGTCATTTTTTCGTTATTTATCTATTTGATAGGCAAAGGTAAGCTCATTTTCTCTACTTCTATAATATTCGGAGGGAAAAATAAAAAAGAAAGGAAAAGTTTGGTAATTCCAATATTATTATCTTTCTTTGCACTCGCAAAACGAAAGTAGTTGTTTTGTGTTGAAATTATGGTTCCTTGGATGAGTGGCTTAGTCAGCGGTCTGCAAAACCGTGTACGGCGG
>ENA-UONZ01000286-UONZ01000286.1-human-gut-metagenome-genome-assembly--contig:-C93old-NODE-286-length-88190-cov-45.033630_pt1 | contig 88190 bp, 70 predicted proteins | sample MGYA00242468_ERZ724015 | MGnify/ENA metagenome assembly ERZ724015
GCTGATGGAAACCTACCACCGTAAGGTGGAAAGGCGCCAACTGCCGAGCCTACAGATTACAGCCGAGAAAGTGAGCCGCGACATGGAGAAACTCGCGCAGCGTATCGAGCAGATGGAGAGCTTTATTTGTCAAGCGATTTAATGAACTTAAAAAAACAGAAGACGATGAAAAGAGAAATAATCACGATAGACGAGTACGGCAGATTGAATATACCGACCGACACGGTAAGCGTATGGATGACGGAAGCGGAAATAGTCGAACTGTTCGGCACGACCGCCGGAGCGGTACATACGGGTATCAAAACTATCTTCAAAGAAAACGTCCTACACGACTACGATGTCTGCAAGTGTATCCGTCTGGACAGCGGCAACAGTGCGGACGTGTATAATATGGAGGTCATCGTAGCTCTCGCGTTCCGACTGAACACCTACCCTGCGTCGGTTTTCAGAAAGTGGCTGGTAAAGAGAGCTACCGCACCCCGACGCACGACACCTCCGATTGTCATTCGGTATAAGGATGGACTTCTGAATTGAACCGGACAAGCAAGGAAACGGGCAAGCTGCGACACCTGCCCGTTGTCGTTTTCAGGGAATTGTCTTGTAGTATAGTCTCATCCTTGTGTGTCGTGTCTGTACTTGTTATGGATATTTTTATTTCGGAAAATCGTAACCAACAGTAGCGATGAGGTTTTTCTATTAGCGTAGTGCGGGTAACCTGTACCCGATACCGTGATAATTTGTTTCGGCTCTTACCGTGCGGAGAAAGCTGCACAAGTCGGTCGGTTTGTACCGTCGGCACGATGTAAAGCCGAAGGTACTGCCCAACAGCCAAATGTCGGTTAGTTGCAACATTGGGCAAGCAGTTACAATGTACGTTTATCGGGCGGATTGTCCGGAAGTTCATCGGTTTGTTCCGTACAACCTTCGTTTGTTACGGTCGACTGGACGAGATCGTCTGCAAGTTAGGAGAAAGGCGGATGAGCGTTTCGGGACTGATCGAAAACCTCGCCCGGCATTATCTGGAAACCTACGGCGACGACATCGAACGGTGGCGGAAATTGTAAGCCGGCTATCCTCTTTTCTGGGATAATAGAGTTTGCCACTCGGTATAGCGAGTATAGCGGACAGCGTGGAAATCTACTTTAATGATCGGAGAGTTTCGGCTCTCCGATTTTGTTAGCGTCGACTAACAGCAAGGTGTGTATCGAGTTACTCGATACCTTTTGAGTTACTCTCAAAAGCCTTGCCCTGACGGGGACAATCGCTCCTCCGAAGTCGGGCGATTAGAATGAAAACACAATATTGATAGGAGAAAACAAAGCGGCGTTGATGGACTTCCTGAACGCGCTGGAACGCATACCCAAGTTCGTGGAGCAATACAAGGCGCAGAACGTAACCTACGATCGGGACATTCCGATTTTACAGGAAACGGTCGGCGGCGTATGGAAGTAGGAGGACGAGTTGAAGACGCTGAAAGCGGAGGTCGCGGCGTTGGAGAGAAAGATACAACTTACACTCGCTCCGCCTAAACCCGAAGCAGGGCAGGAACAGACCAACGGCGTACAGCAGGAGAACGTACGACGGAAACAACAGTCGGAAGCTTATTTTTTAGTCCAGTGAAAAATATATGAAAAAAAATACCAGTTCAATTTTACTTTCATTTCTTTGCAAGGTCTTTTATATAGAACGTCCATTCGAATGAGTTCATGGAGGCTTTTATTTTATATGAATGTATAACAAAATAATATAAATGACTATGTGTACAACGAGAAAATGGAAAGCAGGAATATTGGTAGTCGCAATGATATTGGTTTGCGGAGCCGTAAATGCACAACATTGGCATCGGCATTATCGCCCCAACCGGGTTGTTACCGTTGTAGTTCAACCTGACGTAATATCCCATGTCAGTAACCGCTTCAACCAAAAGGAACGATTGGCGATGGCTATAACTTATTTGGAAACGCATAAGCACCTTACCATTAGGCAATATGCCAAAATGACTAAACTTAGCGTGGTATCGGCAGAAGCAGAACTGGATGCTTTCGCTATGGATAAAAAAAAGCCCATACAGCTTGTAATCAGAGGGAAAAAGAAAGTGTACATCAAAAGATAATGGGATATGAAAAAGAATTGGAAACTATTGATGTTGGGAGTAATCGCTATGTTTTTGCTACAATCCTGTGTGACCGTGCGCAAAGCTCGTCACCGTCATCACCATCACAGACATTGTATGGTCATCAGCCAACAGACTACAAATATAACTTTGTTTAATACGCTGGCCATCTATATGGCAATGGATCTCGCAACAGTTTATGAGTATAAAGGATGACAAGGAACTGGTGGAGCTAACGACTAAAGATCCGGAGAAAGGTTTTCGTTACCTGATGACAAAATATAAGGAAGTAGTCTACTGGCACATCCGAAGGTTGGTCGTTGCCCACGAAGACGCACAGGATGCAACGCAGGAAACGTTCGTCAGGGTATTCCGGTCTTTATCTGATTTCAAAGGTGAATGCACCTTTCGTTCTTGGGTGTACCGGATTGCGACCAACGAAGCCTTACGTTTGCTTGGGAAATATAAAAAAGAAGAACTGGTGTCATTGGATGACTCTTACAGCGAACTAAGCAACCTGATGGCTGATGAATATGTCGATTACAGTGATTTGGAAGCCGTTAAGTTGCAGAGAGCCATCTTGTCCTTACCTACCAAGCAACAACTGGCATTTAACCTACGGTACTATAATGAATTGGGATATGACGAGATTGCCGGAATTATCGGTTCAACAGTAGATGGGGCAAAATCCAACTACCATATCGCCAAAGATAAGATTGTCAAATATATGAATGCTAATAATTAGATGTATGAAAAGAGATTTTGATTTCGACCGCATAGGCAAGCGTCTTCCCTATACCGCACCCGATGTTTTTTTGGACGATATGGAAAACAACGTATGGGAAACTGTAAGACAGGAGATGTTGCTTTCCAAACCCAAACGCCATTTTCGCCTTTGGTATTCTTTGACAGGAGGACTTGTGGCAGCAAGTATTGCATTGTTTGTTGTCTGCAATTTATTGCCGAATGATTCAAGAAGTAATTTTGAAGATGTTGAAAAGGCTTTTGCCAATCTGAGCAGCAACGATCAGGATTACCTGTTTGCAACTTATCAGGATGACTTATTTATGAAATTTTGAACGAGTAAAAAATAAAAAGACATGAAGAATATCATTAAAGTTCTTACACTTGCAATCGCAATGGTAACTATCAGCGCAAGTACCTATGCCCAAAAGAATGAACGGCAGCGCATGACCAGAGAACAGTTGGCTGAAACTCAAGCCCGTTTTATAGCCAATGAGATGGCTATGGATGATTCGACAGCCACGCGGTTTGTGGAAACTTTCTGCCAATTCCAGAAAGATATTTGGGCACTTGGCCCCCGCCCTAAAAGAGACACCTCTCATCTTTCGGATAAAGAGGCTGAACAGGCAATGAATGAAAGGTTCGCTCACAGCCAAAAGATACTTGACTTGAGGAAGAAGTATTATTTGAAATACTGCAAATTTTTAACCCCCAGCCAAATAGAGAGGGTGTATGAACTGGAAAGAGGAATGATGAACAGGCTATTCAACCGTTCCAAAAACAAAGAAAACCATAAATAGGACAAGATTATGAAAATAAAAGTATTTGGCATATTTTGCCTGTCGTTTCTGATGACAGCAGCTCTATCTTCTTGTGACAGTGAAGATATTATAGACCAACAGGAAGAAGTGTCCGGCAGTGGAAATCCAACCATGACCGTTCTTGCCGAACAAGTGGCAGGAAGTGATGGATATGATGAAAATGGGGTTACTGTGTTGAACTTTCCAAGTTCACAGGATTTGCACAGCATATCCAGTGGCTTGAAACTGAATTTTCAGTTGTCCGGAATCACAAAAATAGAGTTGGAAAGTGTAGATGGTTATGCCTTGGCCGGAGCTGTCGGTATCCAATGGGGCGAAACAGCGGAAACACTTGTCGGTGAAGTGGAAAACGCCAACTCTATTCTGGTGTTCAATGCCTCGGATGAAAACGGCTTGACTGCCGGAAAAGACTACTACATTTTTACCTTACCCTGCGACCTTTATGGAGGTTACCGCTTGTCAATCTATCGGGAAGGACTCGTGGCACATTATTTTGGTGTACACCAGACCGTAGAATTAGGCTCGTTCATAAGTCCCGTCGATTTGGGGGAGAATGAACTGGAATTTGACGATCCGGATGCACCGCTCGTGGAAGAAGAACGACCGGAACTGGATGCCACGACAACGGCACTTCTCCGTCAATACCAGCAAAACCCTACGGAAGAAAACAAGCAGGCTTTGTTGGATCAAATGGGTATTCGTTACGACAAGGTGGTAGCCCGCAAGAAAGCCAAGCTTCGCGAACTGGAGAGGGAAGCCTTGACTTTGGATGTGGTGGAAGAAATGCAGGAGATTGTGGATGAGATGGTAGAGAACCGCGACATCCGTCTCGAACAGCAGTTCTTGCGTCTTATCGACCCTCGGAATGATGACAACCCCAACGATGCGTGGATGGTACTGCGCGGTGCATCTGCCCCCAATGCCTACATCGGTTATGCCCCTGTAACCAATGCGGAATATGCAGCCTTCAAGCCGGATTTTACCTATGAATCCGGACAGGATAACTATCCGGTAGTGAATATTACGATTGCGGATGCCACGGCTTATTGCGATTGGCTTACGGCACAGGATAATTCGCATAGCTACCGTCTACCTACTGACGAGGAATGGATTCTCGGTGCAGGGCACATGCCGAAGGACGTTGTAATGAACGCTGGTCGTGTGGAGACGGGACTGACAGCAGTAGATGCTTACAGCCAGACAACAGGTGCTTGTGGAGGTATCGACTTTTGGGGCAACTGTTGGGAGTGGACTTCATCCACGGATGCAAACGGGCAGTATATAATTAAAGGCGGTAGTTGGGATTCAGAACGTGATGATTGCCGTAGCGAGAAATCGGATGTCGTAAGAATTGGTACGCAAGGATACGCCAATGTCGGTTTCAGAGTCGTAAGAACTGATTCTATTTAATTCTCCAAATAATATACAAATATGAAAAAATTGTTTTTAGCAATGGCTGTTGCCATTGTGACGGGCACCGCTGTGTCCGCACAAGACAGCAACAAAGAAGATAAAATCGTGGTTTCAACCCACCAGACGGATAAAGCGGATGGATACGAGGGCGATTCCGCCAACCGGTGCGGTATCAAATTCAATTTCCGGCTTACAGGCGTGACAAAGGTAGAACTGGAAAGTGTGGACGGGCTTCCATTGGCGGGTGCGGCAACCATTTGTAAGGATGTTCAGGGAAAAGCTGCAATCGGTGATATGGCACATACAAGCACTATCATTACATATAGCTCAAGCGACAAGTCCGGATTTATACCCGGAAAAGACTACTATATTTCCACCTTGCCTTGCGACCTTTATGGAGGATACAGGCTCTCCATTTATCGGGACGGACTTGTGGCCCATTATTTCGGTGTGCATCAGAAAGTGGATTTGGGAGAATTTATCAGTCCCGATGATTTGGTGGAAAGCGAATTGGAGTTTGACAAGCCCGGTGCCCCACTCGTGGAAGAAGGGCGCCCCAAAATGGATTCCAAGACACATAACCTGTTCGTCCAATACCGGAAGAATCCGACGGAAGCGGGCAGACAAGCACTTCTGGATCAGATGTCTGTACGGTATGACAAAGTAGTGGCAAGAAAGAAAAACAAACTCCGTGAACTGGAACGTGAAGCCCGGACTTACAGCATAGTGGAACACATGCAAGGTATTGTGGGAGAGATGGTGCAGAATAGAGATACCCGCATACAGCAGCAATTTCTTCGCTTTATAGACCCTCGCAGAGATGAGAATCCTAAAGATGCATGGATGGTTCTGCGTGGTGCATCTGCTCCCAATGCCTATATCGGCTACGCACCGGTAACTAATGCCGAATATGCCGCATTTAATCCTCAATTTGCCTATGATACAGGTAAAGAAAACTATCCGGTGGTAAATATCACCATTGCCGAAGCCAAGGCTTATTGCGATTGGCTTACAAAGCAAGATCGGAAGCACATCTACCGTTTGCCAAGCGAAGAAGAGTGGATTCTTGGTGCCGGACACATGCCCAAAGATGTCGCTATGAACTCCGACCACGTTGAATCTGGATTGACAGCAGTGGATGCTTACAAACAATCCACCGGAGCGTGTGGAGGCATTGACTTTTGGGGAAACTGCTGGGAATGGACTACCTCGACCAATGCCAACGGACAGCATATCATCAAAGGAGGAAGTTGGGACTCCAAACGGGACGATTGCCGTAGCGAGAAATCGGATGATGTAAGAGTCGGTACGCAAGGCTATGCCAACGTAGGTTTCCGAATTGTAAGGACAGATGTCTCCAAATCCATGAAATCAAAGCTATAATCAATTTAATAATCAACTCGTAAAAGAAAATTCAGTATGAAAAGAATGTTTTTAGTTATGGCCATTGCCATTGTTACAGTCGTTCAGGTGTCTGCACAAGACGGCAACCGTCAGATGACCGCACAACAGCGGACAGAACAGCGTATCAAGCAGATGAATGAAAAATTGAATCTGACCGATGAACAGGAAACAAAAATCCGTGAATTGTATGCAGACTTCAACAAGCAAAAATATCCCCGTGAGAAACGTAGGGAAGCCATGGCGAAATTGACAGCAGACATTTCTCTTCTCTTGACTGCCGAACAGCAAACTATTTACAAACAAATGATGGAACAAGCGATTGCTGAAATGAAGAAAGGCAGACGTGACAAGGTTAAAGAATAAAAGTTAGTCATTGTGTGTTTCAGGGTCTGGACTTCTTAGCATAAGGAGTCCGGGCTAATGACACTATTTTCATTGAAACCGAAGTATAATGTATCAATTTAGAATAATGATTAAAGTCTTGTTGCTTTGCTTATGTATGGTTGCTTGCAATGATAATGACAAGGGGTATTCTATAATACCTTCAGAGCAAGAACCTGAAGTTGGGGTTTCATCTGATTATACAGAGCTCTTGAACAAAACAACACCCGTCCCGTCTGAATATAATCAGGAATTTGCTTTAAAAGGGAGTGTTGTGCAAATTGATTATGACACCCAAAATTACGTGGAAGGAAATGGGGAAATACGCAAGAATACTGCTTACGTCTATTTACCGTATGGTTACGAGGAAGTATCTGACCAATGCTATAATGTATTTTATTTCGTACATGGTCATGGCGAAACGGCAGCTTCCTTCTTTCAAAATGAAAATGGGTTGTTATGTAAACTACTGGATCACATGATAGGCAATGGTGATATGGCTCCGACTATCGTTGTCTCAACAAGCTATGTTTATGGTAATCCTGTTGATTACTATCCTGATGCAGATCCCTATTGCGAGGTTCTGCCACAAGAATTGGTCAATGATTTAATTCCAATTGTGGAGAACCGTTATCATACGTACACTAAGAATACCGATATGACTGGAATAAAAGCATCAAGAGAACATCGGGCTATCGGAGGCTTTTCAATGGGGGCTGTAACAACTTGGTATGCATTGGAACACACGTTGGACTGTTTCAAATACTTTATGCCGATAAGCTCTGATAGCTGGTCATTAGGACGTTTTGCAGGAATGGATTATCCGACTGAGACAGCAGAATATTTTGCCAACATTGTCCGTTCCTCCACTTCATCGAAGAATGATTTTCATATATGGGCTTGTAGCGGAACGGATGATGTCGCATACGATAGAATTTGGGCACAAGTTCAAGCCATGGCACAAATCACGGACGTGTTTTCTGTCGGCAATCTGACTTTCCACGAACAAGAAGGAGCTCGGCATGAATTCCAACCTATAGCGGAATATCTATACAATGCTCTACCGTCATTATTTCCCAACTGAAGAAAGATGAACTATTCACTTTAATGGTCGAAAACTGTTCACTTTATAAGAAATAAATCTCCACCGAGTCCACTTCAACAAACTCGAAGAAACTGATTTATTTACTTATAAAACGAACATTTATGACACATCATATCACGGCGGATCGTTTGGTGGAATCCGCCACCCAAGCCGTCACGGAAGAACTGTTCCGCGACTTCGATAACACGCTCCGCACCCTCTGCGACGAGGAAGACGACCGCAAAGCCGTTTTTCGCACTCTGCGTTATGCGCGAATCCGTCTGCACGTATTATGCAGATATATCTCGAAAGAGGAAACATCGGAGAGTGATACTCAAATTCGTTTCCTGCATATCGTCATCGGATATATTGACACGGAGTTGGAGATATTGAATCGCTACGGCGATACTTATCCGCCGAAACCTCATGTCTGTAAACGACGTTGGACGGGAGCTGTAGTCGAAATAGTCGAGTTGATATACGCCTTGCACGAGATGAAACGTATTGACGACGGAGAGATAGCCATGAACGAATTGGCCGGATTCTTCGGCGAGTTGTTCGGTATTCGTCTCGATGCGCGAAGTTTCTATGACGCTTATACCGACATCAAACGGCGCAAGGGCGAGAGCCGTACCTATTTTCTCGACAAGTTGCGCGAGCGTCTGAACCTGCGGATGCAACGCGACGATGAAAAAGAACAGGAGCGGCGACGCTGATTAAATAATGCGGATGGAAGATTCTGTCCGCATTTTGCATAAACCCAATCGCCAATTTTGCTATTTCCAAGAAAAACGTTATATTTGCATAGAGTTGTTCGACGAGATGCAAAGCGCAGTAGTTCAGCGCAGTTACACGGTCGCTAAATCGTTACTGGCAACTTTCTTAATCTCCACTCTACACTGTCATTCAGACAGATACATAAAAGTTTCTTATCCTATACAAAGATAACTAAAATCTTTCGATAAAACAACCGGAACGAAGAAAACTATCGGTTGAACAACTCAAACGTGAACTTACAGCCTATTCCTCCAAATTTCCAGTTTTCGCTGCTCACAAAAACTCCAAAATCAAAGATATGCGTACCAATGCCATACCCTACTTCCAGATAAGGCTGAAGGTGCGGCATAGTGAGCGCACCGACATAAATGCGTTCATTTTGCACATAACGGGTGTACTTCATCAGATGTCTCAATATAAGGAACGGGGCTTCGTAAGTAAAATGTCCGCGCACATACCGGCGGGAAGAGTTGTACCAGCGTCCGTCAAGCACTTGGAATACTCCGCCGATTTCGTCATTCCAACCTACGGGAAGATTGTGACGGGAAAAATTGGCAAAGTCAACAAAATATAACTCATCCTGATTAGTAAACGCTCCGAAGCCGAAACGATAATAAATATTACGCATCAATCCCAAACGGATTTGATGCTGGAGATCAAATTCTATTCTTTCGTATTCGCCCGTACTCTTGAATACGCCTTTGATTCCCCGTTCATAATCAACCGAGAAAGTAGGATACAATGAACGCAGATTTATCTTCCGCTTCCCGTTCATATAATAATAGAGTCCCGGTGTCCATTCCACCCGGACACGAGGGGCGAAACTTATATAAGTATTCTTGAATTTGTCCATAAACTCCGGAGGAGGCATCGGATAATCACCGGTTATCACAAAACGTGAAGGTTCTACGGCAGTTCTCTTATGGGCAGAGAAACCGACACTGACATCCAATCCATTGACAACCTCGACTGTATGGCGGAAATTGAAATACAAGTCCTTGAAATAATCAAGATGAATCAAGTTGAAATTGAATATACTGTCCGGCATGGCTTTCAGTTCATCCAGCACCTTACTGCTATAAATTCGGTTACCATTCCCCACATTCAAGCGGACAAATCCCCGTTTCTGCGGCCAGTACTCAAAATCTGCGTTCAATGACCAATAAAACTCCTTACGTGTGAAATTATATCCGAGTTTAGGAACAATACGGAGCAGTTTATCTCCCCTGAAAAGACGGTTATAACGAAAATCCTGCCGATATGACAAGCCATTGCTTCCACTATAACTGAACAATAGAGGATTAATGAATGGAGAAAAACGTACACTTCCGATATTAGCCAGGTTGAATTTATAGTCCTCTACCATCAAGTCACCCATCGTTCCCCAGAAAGCCTGACTTTTGGATGGCTTATGCGTTGTCGCCGTGTCACGCCTGAGCAGGTAATCACGGTAGAGTTTCTTCTCACTCTCACTCAATGGAATAGGACGCATGACAGCAAAGGTCGAAGCATCCGTCTTATAAGCATTCGTATCACACTGCAAGGAGAATGATTCCGACAAGTTATACTTTTTCTTTTCTTTCTTGCGTACTTTCTTTTCTTTCAGTTCAATCGATTTATAATTCAAAGAAGCGGTATAATTGCCATCCACCCTATTTCCGAGAAACTTGAAAAGTGCCTCCACATTGTAACGGACCGGCAAAAATTCATCTTTCTTACCCACCTCTCCCATCTTAATCCAACATGTAAATGTTATCAGCTCCGACCGTCCCGAAAAACGTATTTCCCGGACACTCCAGACATTACTGCTGACAACCATATAACCGCCGACCAACTGATCGCTTTTTGTCCGAGGGATAAAGCGTATCCGGTAATCGAGATTATTGGGATCTCCCATCACACTATCTATCTGATATTTATAATATTTCTGTCCGTTCTTGGCAAGCGGCGACAGCAACCGTTCATCATTCAGCAACGAAGACGAATAGATATTGACACTGAAATATTCAAGCAAACCCGGCAGTCCTCTGTTTCCCCGCACAGTACCTTGATAGGCTTTTACTTTTTGATCGTAAATATTAGGAGCCGTATAATGAAGATCACTGTAAGTTTCGAGCAAATATTCGCGTACACCTTTCTGCAGACGGAACATAGAGGGCACATAGCGAAGAATAAAATTCTTTTTCTGGATATCCATCTTACCTTTTATATATAGGCTGGCACGATAATCACTGACGATCGTTTCATACAAAGGGGCAAAGGTCATGACACGCTCTATGATGGAATCAGCGGAGATCTCCTGACGCGTATACGGATTCATTACATAATCGTGAGCCGTTCCTTTTGAAGTAAAAAAGAACAAGCCCAATATGCATACTATCAATATTTTATATCTCAATCGTCGTATCTCCTTCATTAACGGAGACAAATATAAAAAAGAATATCGAAAAGCAAGAAGAGTTAGACACTAAAAAGAGTTATCAAAAGAAAACCTTCGCATGGCATAAATACATAACTGCATCGGAAATAAACAGATTTGTGTCCGAACAGCTCATATTTTCTATGCTTCCTCTTGCTTTTTACTGATTAATTTCGTATCTTTAGTGGTTTCCATCCTTTCAAATATAGATGGGCATCTCGCATAATGACTAATGTCACGTTATAAGCAGACTAATGTCACGTTACAATGTGACATTGGTCACCATGTAAGGGGACCACTACTCGGGTGCATAAACTATTATAGTTTTCTGCACTGCAATTTCAAATTCCCTGCACAGAATAACCTTAAAGACTACGAATCATCACCGGACGAATCAAACTAAAGGAGTATAACCCTAAGAAGGGGGTATACTTCTAAAAACACATCTATTTTTAAAAATACCCCCTTTAAAATAGGGGTACTTTCAGAAAAAACATATATTTTTGCGCCATCAACCGATAAAAAGAAGACCATTTATGTCTAAAATGAGATTTTTTGCATTACAAGAACTTTCCAACCGGAAACCTTTGGAAGTGACTGCTCCTTCCAACAAACTCTCTGATTATTATGGCAGCCATGTGTTCGATCGCAAAAAGATGCAGGAGTATCTTCCCAAAGAAGCCTATAAAGCTGTCATCGATGCCATCGAAAAAGGTACACCTATCAGCCGCGAAGTGGCAGACCTCGTTGCCAACGGTATGAAAAGCTGGGCAAAGTCACTCAACGTCACACACTACACGCACTGGTTCCAACCCTTGACGGACGGAACAGCCGAAAAGCATGACGGCTTTATCGAATTCGGAGAAGACGGTGGAGTAATTGAACGTTTTTCGGGAAAATTGCTGATCCAACAAGAACCCGATGCTTCCTCTTTCCCTAACGGTGGTATCCGCAATACTTTCGAGGCACGCGGTTACACAGCATGGGATGTTTCTTCACCTGCATTCGTAGTAGATACGACTCTCTGTATCCCGACCATCTTCATCTCTTATACAGGAGAGGCGCTGGACTACAAGACTCCGCTACTGAAAGCACTAGCCGCTGTAGATAAAGCTGCAACGGAAGTCTGCCAGTTATTCGACAAGAATATTACACGTGTATATACGAATCTGGGATGGGAACAGGAATATTTCCTTGTGGACTCTTCCTTATATAATGCGCGCCCCGATCTTTGCCTGACAGGACGGACTCTGATGGGACATTCTTCCGCCAAAGACCAACAGCTAGAAGACCATTACTTCGGTTCTATTCCTCCACGTGTCACTGCCTTTATGAAGGAACTCGAAATTGAATGCCATAAACTGGGGATTCCCGCCAAGACCCGTCACAACGAAGTAGCTCCCAATCAATTCGAGTTGGCTCCTATCTTCGAAAACTGTAATCTGGCGAACGACCACAACCAGCTCGTCATGGATTTGATGAAACGAATCGCCCGCAAACATCACTTCAACGTACTTCTGCACGAGAAACCTTATAACGGGGTCAATGGTTCCGGCAAGCATAACAACTGGTCTCTTTGCACCGACACAGGTATCAACCTGTTTGCTCCGGGAAAGAATCCGAAAGGGAATATGTTATTCCTGACTTTCCTCGTCAACGTATTGATGATGGTCTATAAGAACCAGAACCTGCTGCGCGCCTCCATCATGAGTGCCAGCAACAGCCACCGTCTGGGGGCCAACGAAGCTCCTCCCGCCATCCTGTCCTGCTTTTTGGGTTCGCAACTCTCCGTCACTCTCGACGAAATTGTCCGCCAAGTAGGAAACGATAAAATGACACCGGAAGAAAAGACTACACTGAAACTGGGTATCGGACGTATTCCTGAGATTTTGCTCGATACAACCGACCGCAACCGTACTTCTCCTTTCGCTTTCACCGGAAACCGTTTCGAATTCCGCGCCGCAGGTTCTTCTTCCAACTGCGCTGCCGCAATGATAGCTATCAACGCTGCCATGGCAAATCAATTGAACGAGTTCCGTGCATCGGTAGAGAAACTGATGGAAGAAGGAGTAGGAAAAGACGAAGCCATCTTCCGGTTGCTGAAAGAAACAATCATCGCTTCCGAACCAATCCGTTTCGAAGGCGACGGTTACTCCGAAGAATGGAAACAGGAAGCTGCGCGACGCGGACTGACCAATATTTGCCACGTTCCGGAAGCATTGATGCATTACGTCGACAATCAGTCTAAATCGGTGCTTATCGGCGAACGTATCTTTAACGAAACCGAATTGAACAGCCGTCTGGAAGTGGAACTGGAAAAATATACCATGAAGGTTCAGATTGAAGGCCGCGTATTGGGTGACCTTGCCATCAACCACATCGTACCGACTGCGGTTGCCTATCAGAACCGTTTGCTTGAAAACCTTCGCGGACTGAAAGAAATATTCCCGGCTGAAGAATACGAAGTACTGAGTGCCGACCGCAAAGAACTGATCCGTGAGATTTCGCACCGGGTGACTTCCATTAAAGTATTGGTTCGCGAAATGACTGAGGCACGAAAAGTTGCCAACCACATGGACAACTACAAAGATAGAGCCTTTGCATACGAAGAAAAGGTACGCCCATATCTTGACCAGATTCGCGACCACATCGACCATTTGGAGATGGAAGTGGATGATGAAATATGGCCATTGCCTAAATACAGGGAACTGTTATTTACCAAATAAAACGTCCGTAAGATTGCACGAAAGCTCTCACTTTTGTGCAATCTTTTTATAGATTCGTTCATTTTTTCATTTTTTATTTCTACTTTCGTGCTGTATAACACAGTTTTGTAGCACTCATGGTAAAAATGAATATGTCAGACATCGATATTTCGGAACCGTTATCCGATATGTTAGCTCCTCTAAACAATGAACAAAAGGAGTTTCTGATGAATAATTATACGATTCAAACCTACAAAAAAAATGAAACCATTTACTGTGAAGGAGAAACGCCATCGCATCTAATGTGTCTTATCAATGGTAAAGTCAAAATCTTCAAAGATGGTGTAGGAGGTAGAAGTCAGATTATTCGTATGATTAAGCCACACGAATATTTTGCATATCGTGCTTATTTTGCCAAAGAGGATTTTGTTACTGCCGCAGCAGCTTTCGAACCTTCTGTTGTTTGCTTGATTCCCATGAGTGCCATCATGACTTTAGTTGCCCAGAACAATGACCTGGCCATGTTCTTTATCCGCCAGCTTTCCATTGATCTCGGCATTTCTGACGAACGAACCGTCAGCCTGACACAAAAACACATTCGAGGACGTTTGGCCGAATCTCTGATCTTCTTGAAAGAAAGTTATGGATTGGAAGAAGACGGCTCTACTTTGAGCATTTATCTTTCACGCGAGGATCTGGCAAATCTATCAAATATGACTACTTCGAATGCCATCCGCACACTGTCGCAATTCGCTACGGAACGGCTGATTACAATTGACGGAAGAAAGATCAAAATCATCGAAGAAGAAAAGCTGAAGAAAATAAGCAAGATTGGTTAAGAGTGTTCCTACCCCAATCACTCCACCCTAAAAGTGAACATACATATAGAAAATATAATTGCAGACATAAAACGTGGCAACAAACAGGCTTTCAAAAAGCTATTTGATGACTACTACCCTATTCTTTGTGTTTTCTCCAACCATTATATCGAAGACAAAGAAGTTTGCAAAGATATTGCACAAGATGTATTATTAGCTTATTGGGAACGAAAAGAAGATTTCAATGACATTCTGAAAGTAAAAAGCTTTCTTTATACCGTTACCCGAAACAAATGTTTGAATCATCTCAAACACGAACAATTAGACATCCCTATTTTCTCCGGCCAAGAAGAGTTTGATAATGGTTTCGAAGCTACCATCATTGAACAGGAAACGTTCCGCATAGTTCGCAAAGCGGTAGAAGAATTGCCTACTCAAATGCGGAATATCATCTTATACTCAATGAAAGGGTTAAAAAACCATGAGATTGCTGACAAATTGCAAATTTCAGAAGGGACTGTCCATACGTTAAAAAAAATCGCCTATCGCAAACTTCGTGAAAACCTTAAAGGCATAAGCTACACCTTATTACTATTTTTATGCAAATAAAGTAACTTTTTGATTACCCCGTTTTTTCGATTGGATTGTTTTACTTATATAACAAATCGAAAAAACGATGAATTCATTCAAAGAAAAATTTAAAATTGCAAAAATCTTAGCTTCCTTATTTACTCATTCGTCTACCCCCGAAGAGGAAAAGATGTATAAAGAATGGATAGAGGGACATCCAGAAAATAGTGAACTCGGAACCCGGATTCTCAATCAAGAGAACTACGAACGCAACAACCGATTATTGCAACAATTTCCACCTCACAACGCCTGGAAACGGATCAAACCCTTATTAGACAACCGGCAAATCAAAATTCGTCCAACATGGGCACGTGCCTCAAAATACGCCGCCGTTATCTTATTTATTCTGTTACCTACTTTTCTCCTTATATATAATAAGGTGACGGAAAAATCCATTAGCGAGATAGCACCAGGCGTCCACGATGGAGAAGTAACTCTAAGCAACGGCAATACATTCAAGCTATCCGACCATTCGCTTCCCGAAGGAGCTGTCAAGGTATTTACTATCGACACCGAGGGAATTAACTACCAGACTCCATCTAACAAGCCACAGGTAAAAGAGATGAGAAACACGCTCCGTACCCTGCATGGCATGGAATGTCACATCACCCTTTCGGACGGAACAAACGTACACCTCAATGCACAAACTCGTCTCACCTACCCGATATGTTTCAGCGGAAAAGAACGTATTGTAGAGGTAGAAGGAGAGGCCTACTTCAATGTAGCTACAGACAAGGAACACCCCTTTATCATACAGACTCCACACAATATGGTCAAGGTGACCGGTACTTCTTTCAACATACGCGCCTATGACGATGAACCGGAAGAGAGTGTCACTTTAGTAAATGGAAGCGTCACCATCAATCATGAAGGCGAAGAGTATCCACTGGCACCGTGCCAGCATTTTGTTTACGACAAGAACAGTAGTCAAGCCTCCATTCGTAATGTCAACACTGAGTTATACACCAGTTGGGAATCGGGAGCATTCTTCTTTATCAATAAGCCGCTCGAAGAAGTGTTCGCTTATCTGTCCAAATGGTACGGGTTCCGTTACTCGTTCCGAGATGAAGCTGCCGGAAAAGTAAAAATCGGTGCTTATCTCAACCGTTATAAAAACATGAATCCCATTATCGACATGATTGAGGATTTAAATCTGGTAAGAATCAGTCAAAAGGATGATACACTTTACATCACCACAAAATAATACAACTAACATCAATCCATAATAAAAAGCGAGTATGAAAAAACGAGATTTTTCCCCGTTGCGGACAATGTCCTCTATTGGCAGCCGACTGCTTAAGCTCTGCCTGCTTTGGATATTCTCCCTTTCCTCATTAGTTATTCAGGCGCAAGATGCCCAGCGCATCTCAGTCGACTTGAGAGGTGAAACCCTGGAAGCCGCCTTGTGGTATCTGCAGAACAAGACAAAGTTCGTCTTTATGTATGCAGCGAAGGACATAGCCAATGTTTCCGACATCAACGTAGCGGTCAAAAACAAAACAGTAATTGAAATTGTTGAAAAGTGCCTGGAAGGAACTGATCTAACGTTTGAAGTAAAAGGCAACGCCATTGTCATCAAGAAGTTGGAACGCCCCTTAGTGACTGTAAGCGGATGGGTACGTGACTCAGATGGAGAAGCGCTGGTAGGTGCCACCGTCATGATTCGGGGTTCTAAGAAAGGAGCTATCGTAGGTTTTGACGGTCGTTATACATTAAAAGTGCCCGACCAACCGGGACTGGTACTGACCTACTCTTTCATCGGTATGGAAAAGAAGGAAATACGCTACAACGGCAAGAAAACCCTCAACGTTACGCTAACCAGCAATAACACTGAAATAGAAGAGGTGGTAGTGACCGGTTATCAGAACATCAAGCGTCGCGATTTAGTCGGTTCCATTACCACTATCAAAGCAGACGACATCCTCATGCCTTCATTCACCACCATCGACCAGATGTTGCAAGGACGGGTAGCAGGTATGATTGTGACCAATTCCAGTAGCCGTGTAGGTACTGCTCCGAAAATTCAGATTCGCGGTACAAGCACCTTACTAGGTAATACTTCACCACTATGGGTAGTGGATGGTATTATTCAAGAAGACCCATTGGAACTGAACAGCAGCAACCTAATGACGCAAGACTTGGAAACCATCATCGGTAACCAGGTATCTTGGCTGAATCCCGCCGACATTGAGAACATCAGTATTTTGAAAGATGCTTCCGCTACTGCCATCTACGGTTCGAAAGCATCCAACGGTGTTATTGAAATCACAACCAAAAAAAACACGACTGACCGTCTGATGGTGAACTACTCAGCCAACCTCAGTATCGGTTCACGCCCTAACTACGGAATGTTTGACTTAATGAACTCGCAGGAGCGCATTCAACTCAGCCAGGAAGCTTTCAACGCAGGTGTAGCCTATCGCTTTGTTCCGTTCAAACAAATCCACAACTACGAAGGTTTGTTGCGTATGTACCTGGAGCACGACATATCAAACGAAGAATACCAATCCTATCTTCAACAACTAGAAACACGCAATACTGACTGGTTTGACCTGCTTACCCGCCGTTCGTTCAGTCACAACCATAGCGTAAGCATCTCGGGAGGTACACATAAGTACAACTACTCAGTCTCAATGGGCTATAACAATAGCGAAGGTCAGGAAATAGGTAACAACAGTGAACGTTTGACCGGACGCATCTCGCTTACTTTGCGCCCCATACAAAAGCTGACTATCAATGCCAGTATCAACGGGAGTGTGAGCACCAACAAAGGATTTGCCGGAGGTGTAGACCCAATGAGCTATGCTACAAACACCAACCGCGCCATTGCTCCCGATGCATTCTACCAAATACAGGCCGGATATACATACAATGAAAATGTGAAATCACTGTCTTACAACTTCATGAACGAAAGAGACAATAGCGGTGCCAAATCCAAGTCAAGTTATATGTCCGCTGCACTGGATGTACAATGGAAGATACTTGACTGGTTGAGTTACGAATTTACGGGAGGCTATACCGCCAACAATAACAATAGCGAATCGTGGATGGGCGAACGCACCTTTTACATTGCGGAAGCCTATCGTGGATACGACTATAACAGCGTATCGCCTACCAGCCCTGAGTTTAAAGCTGCCATGCTCCCTTTCGGTGGCGAGTTATTCACCAGCAACGCACAACAGAATTCATACAACATTCAAAACAAACTGCAAATCAGCAAAGCTTTTGATTCGGAGAATCGTCTGAATGCCTTACTGGGTATGGAAGTCCGTTCTGCCGATAAGCAAACACTTGGAAATACAGTGTGGGGGTATGTGCCTGAACGTGGGGAAACCATCATACGTCCTACTACACCGGAAGAATTCGCACCTATCAGCGGAGGGAATATATCCGGTTGGGGTATCTTGAATAATATGTATAGAGGCAGATGGAAAAAGACGGCACAGACAGACAACTTTATATCTGTGTTTGCCACATTCGCCTACTCCTTCAAGAACCGCTACGTATTGAATGCCAATATTCGTAACGACTGGTCTAACCGTTTCGGTCAAGACACCAAACATCGGTTAGACCCCACCTATTCATTCGGTTTGTCATGGAGAGCGTCTGAAGAAAAATTCATGAAAGAATATCTTCCTTGGATTTCGTCTCTTAACCTGCGCGCCACTTACGGTATACAAGGAAACGCGTTGACACGCGAAAGTCCCGATTTGATTCTGACACAAGGCGGTATAGCCAATGTTTACAACCAATATGAATCAAATATTTCACAGATTCCCAATCCGCTTCTTACATGGGAGCGTACGAAGACATGGAACTTCGGTATCGATTGGGGATTGTTCAACAAGTTCCACATGAACTTAGAATATTATACCTGACGTTCCAACGCCATCATCAGCGTACCTCTTCCTTTTGAATACGGCGTAAGCAGCATGAAGCAAAACGGAGGTATTATCTACAACCGAGGCGTTGAATACACACTCTCGTTCAGTCCTATTCAGAAACGGGATTATGCACTGAACATTAGCTTGAATGCATCTAAAAACTGGAACAAGGCAGGCGGTTCACAGCTCGACTTAAAGAAAGTATCCGATCTGAAACAACAATACTTGAGCGGTCGTTCGGACATCATGTTGAAAGAAGGATACCCAATAGGCGCATTCTGGTCATATTCTTTTGCCGGATTAAATCCGGAGAATGGTGAAGCTATGTTTAATTTACTTGACATCCCGGAAGACCAGCGCAACGCAAAGATAGACCCGACCACTTTCTTGGTCTATTCCGGTCAGACAGAACCGTTCTTTACCGGTGGACTCAGCTTGGGGTTCCGTTACAAATCATTGACTTTAAATACCAGTTTTTCTTTGCTGCTAGGCGGAAAGAAACGCTTAACCTCTCCTTATAGCCAGTTTGGAAGTTCCATATATATGCCAGACTCTGAAAATAATCTGAGCAGAGAATTGATCAACAGATGGAAACAGCCCGGAGATGAGGCACACACCATTATCCCATCGCTCCCGTTTGCCGGTGAAATAATAACACTTCCCGACAAAACGACCGCAACCAATAAGATTCCGTTGTGGGAAAAATCGGATGCGATGGTAGTCAACAGCACATTCCTGCGTTGTCGCAACCTTAGTCTTTCTTGGCAAATGAAGCCGGAATGGTGCGAAAAGATTCATGCTAAAAACTTGTCGCTCAGTTTCAATGTAGACAACCTATTTGTCATCGCTGACAAACGTTTCAACGGGTTCGATCCGGAACTGGGCAATAGTGTTATGCCACACACCTATTCACTAGGTCTCAACGTTAGTTTCTAACCAATGATAAGAATAAAATTATGAAAAAAAGGAATATATTATATACGCTAGCCGGAAGCATTCTACTACTGCTGAGCACGGCATCTTGTTCTGATTTTCTGGAGCCTAAATCTCCCAACGAATATGTCCCCAAAGATGCAAACGCACTTCAAGAACTACTGATAGGCGCTGCTTATCCCACCGCCTACGGAGGAAACAGATTTTTAACTTTTGTCGATTGTTTCAGCGACGATTGGCAATTTCACAAACTGGATGCATCGTTTGCCGACGACGACATTGGACGAGAAACCGCCTTGAGAGCTCTTTTTACCTGGCAACCGGATATGTTTATCACTATGGAAACTCAAGGATATTCATATGACAATATATGGCAGGGATACTATAAATACATATTGGGCACCAATGCCGTGCTCGACTACATTGGTGATGTAAAAGGCACTGACGAGGAAAAAAACTACGTCATCGCCCAGGCATTAGCTTTACGCGGATTCTACTACTTCATGCTGGTCAATCACTTTGGAGCGCCCTATAATTATGACAAGGATGCGCTTGGCGTACCTTTAAAACTGGAAAGTAAATTGAATGCAGAAGATGAGGTCTTAATTCCCCGCAACACGGTGGGCGAAGTATACAAGCAGGTACTTGCCGACCTTAACGAGGCGGAACGTTGCTTCCTTACCCTGCCCAAAGCCAAACAATACCAACTGGACTATATGATGAACCTACCTGCCGTCCAATTGCTAAAATCGCGTCTCTTCCTTTATATGGAGAATTGGGCGGAAGCAGCCAAATATGCGAATAAGGTAATCACCGACTGGAACTTCTCTTTATTGGATTTAAACAACCTGCCTGAACCAACCAAGAAAGAGCCGTACTACAATTTCGTATCACCAGATTCGCCTGAAGCAATCTGGTTCTTTGGAAATGTTGCTGATTTAACCGGAATCAACGAAAGCGTTGCATTAGAAATAGAAGATCCTTCGGGAAAAAGCGTATACCGCGATGTATTCATTGCATCCGACGAATTGCTCAACTCATTTGAAGAGAACGACCTGCGAAAAGACAATTACATTGTCAAAGAATTCGATAACACTAATACAGAATTCTTAGATAGCTATAGCGTATATGGGAAATTTAAGATCAGTTCTAAAGGTGCTCCACAGAGTGGTGAAAGTTTCGCTCTTGCTCTTCGTCTTTCCGAAGCATATCTCAATCTAGCCGAAGCTTCTGCCCTCAATCAACAAGAAGGAGCAGCTCTCAATGCCATGAAGACATTGCTCGAAAAGCGCTACAAAACGGATACTTACCAGCAACCCGCCAATCTAACCGGAGAAACTTTGGTTAACTTCATCCGCAACGAACGTCGCAAAGAGCTTTGCTTTGAGGGACAACGCTGGTTCGACTTGCGCCGATACGGAATGCCTTCCTTCAGTCGTATGTGGGCAAAAAAAATATACACACTAAAGAAGAACGATCCTTCCTACACCATGCCTATCCCTGAGGAGGTGCTGAGAGAAAACTCCAGTCTGGAACAGAACCCATTAGCCCCCTCCCGGAAGGATTGATGAAAAGACTTATTTTTTACTCATTAAAAAACAGAACAATGAAAAAGTTATATAAATTAGGAATCCTCTTATCGGCAGTCGGCATATTGGCTTCTTGCTACCAAGAAGACGATCTTACTCCTAGCGAGAATGGAATGATCTTACGATATGAAATGCCGCAAGGAAATAATGCATGGGATGAAGATATTGCCCAAATCTACGAAGAATACGGAGTGTATCTGGTATACAAAGGGCTGAAAGACGCCGACTTCAACCGAAGTTGGAGCGGTAGTGGAACAGTGTTCAGCGCGGCTCTTTATGGCGGTTCACTTCAGGATGACGAAATGGCAAAAGGTTATGTAACCTTCATGAAAGACCACATATTCGCTTATCTCACTCCAACCATTACCGGCAAGACATTACCTTTGTATTGGTATCTGTCATACGGTTGCCACCGGAAAGCCAGCCTGGCGGGAATATTCGAATACTATCAAGCGCAGGATTTTTATAATGAGGGACTCGACTTTTGGACTGTGTGTATGGCCGGAGATGAGCTTCCTCCCCCCTCTCATCCGGCCATTTCCAACGAAGACTATTTTACGCCCGTCACCCAGCAAGACTATCGCAATCTCAAAGGTAAGATACTAGCATACATCTATGAGCAAGCAGTCAAGAAAGGAAGTCTTCAGATTCCGGAAGCCTTCAATACAGGATTCGACCACATGACCGATATCACCACTGGATATGCAGACGAAGAAGACCCCAATTACTATTTGACAAGAGGTTATATAGGAAAAGTTAATGGAGGAGGAAACGCTGGTTCTATATCCATTTTCGATGTTCAGGGTGGTCTTCCTCCTACCGTGGAAGAAACATTCATTAGTTATCTCACCACCAGTCTATGGTACACTAAGGAACAGATAGAAGAAGCTTATCCTACAGAGAAATATCCATTCATCAAAGAGAAGTTCAATTTTGTTCAGCAATACATGAAAGACTCTTACGGTATCGACCTGCACGAAGCAGCCGAAGGTCCTACAGATTGGAACTCTTGCAACTTCCCTGAACCAGAACCAGAGCCAGAACCCGACGATCCGTGGGGTGATTGGGGATGGTAAAGAAGCTTGGACTATACCAATCAATAACAATAAGGAACAAAAAGAAACAAATATGAAGAAGAAATATTACATACTGACATTATTGCTCTTATGTGGCATTAGCACTGTCTGGGGAGAGGGTAGACTAAAAATATCCGGTAAGCTACGTGTCATTAAGCCAACGCAACTTGAGATAAAGGACCTGAAAGGAAAGACGGTTCTTAGTTCCGCCATCGGAAAAGACGGTCTTTTCGAAACGGAAAGTATAGAAATTGTACCCGACGTATACACTCTCTGTATAGGTAAAACGGAGCAGAACATCTATCTGGAAAACAACACCGTTGACATCAAAGGATTCTTCGATGAACTGCATCCCGAGAAAAGCTCGCTGACATTCACCGGTATCGATGCTTACCTTGCTTTGCAAAACTATATGCCTACCGAAAAAGACCCCGATGAACGTACTATTCCCGTTTCTGCCAAAGGAAACTTGACACCGGGACAAGCAGCCGCTTTGGCCTATATAGCCAACATTAGCGACTATCGATCCAACAAAATGCTACTTGACCTGATTCCTACCGACAAACGTACTTCGCAATCCGCCCAATGGCTGGTGGACAGAGTAGAAGTGCTGTCCCATCAGGTGATCGGAGCCGAATGTCCGGACTTCACGTTTGTAGATACCACAGGCAAGCAGGTCAGCCTGAAAGACTTCCGTGGTAAAATCGTAGTGTTGGACTTCTGCGCTTCTTGGTGTGGTCCCTGTCGAAAGGAAATGCGCAGTATGCTCACCATCTACAACGACCTGAAAGCCGATGACCTCGAATTTATCAGCGTATCTTTGGACGACAAGGAAGCCAACTGGCGTAAAATGGTTGAAGAGGAAAAACTACCTTGGGTAATGCTTTGGGACAATGAAGGATTTCCTAAAAACTCCAAGCCCAACAAAATTCAAGACGCCTACGGATTCTTTTCCATCCCCTTCCTTGTAGTAGTGGACAAGAAAGGAAAACTCGCCGCAAGGAATGTACGGGGCGAACAGGTACGCGAAGCTATCTTAAAGCTCAGAAATTAAAAGAAATAATATTAACTCAAGAAAAATATATTAGAGACATGAAAAAACTTATACTGCCCATCGTCTGCGGACTCTTTTGCGCGTCCACATCAGCACAATTGGTAAAACAACAAACTAGTGACACGCAGGAGCAATCGAAACTAGACTGGTATAATTGTTCGTTCGACAAGGACGGTGTGTATGGAGCGGAAGTAAACAAAGCTTACGACCTACTGAAAGCACACAAGAAAAAAGCCAAAGCAAATCCCATTGTAGCCATTATCGGCACAGGCATGGATGTAGAACATGAGGATGTGAAACACGCTATATGGGTAAATAAGAAAGAAAAGAATAACGGGAAGGACGATGACAAGAACGGATTGGTGGACGACATCAACGGATGGAACTTCATCGGCGGCAAGGATGGACAAGTGATGGAAAGCCTGCTGCGCGAAGGCGAACGCGAGTTCTACCGCTTGAAAGACCAATACGGAGGCTATATCACCGACGGTACAAAATTCTTCAAAATCATCAATGGTAAACGTCAGGAAGTACCTGCTCCCGCCAATATGAAGGAATACGAGTATTACCGCAACAAAGTGCTCCCTCAATCACGATTGGCAAGTACTTATGGTGGCATACAGCTAGGCTATGTGCTGAACGAATATTTTGATAAATTCGACCGCGACTTGAAACAACGTTTTCCCGGTAAGGAACTGACAGTAGAGGACTTTCAGACTTGCTACGACCCCAAAGCCAAACGGGACACCTTGTCCGAAGTGACGTTTATGATTGCCGCTTACGCTTTTAGTCTCTACAAGACGGACAAATGGGAAAAAGTGTATCAAATGATGGGAAGTGGTAATGAAAAACGTTCGCAAGATTCATACAACGATGCTGTGAAGAAATACGGCTTCGATAACCGGAAAGAAATTGTGGGCGACGACCCGAACGACATCACCGACACCCACTACGGCAACAACGTCTTACTGACTTCAGATGCTGCCACCGGCATTATGAAAGCAGGCGTGATAGCCGCCAAACGTGACAATGGACTAGGGGGAAACGGTATCGCCGACCATGCCAAGATTATGACGCTCCGCGTACATCCGGGCGTAGGTGAAACTTATCTGAAAGATATGGCACTCGCCATCCGCTATGCCGTAGACCACGGTGCCTGCATCATCAACCTGCCTGAACAAAATAGCCTTTATCCTTCCACCCAAAGAAAATGGGTGGAAGACGCATTGAAATATGCTGAGAAAAAAGGGGTATTGGTGATTGTTCCCGTATGGGATCTGTCGGAAGATTTGGACAAGGAGGAGTACTTCCCCCACCGCAAGATGTGTAAAGAAGGAGAACTGACCAACCTCATGGTAGTGGCTTCATCCGATGAGAAAGGAAATCCGGTAATGAACACCAACTACGGAGCCAACAGTGTAGATCTCTATGCTCCGGGCACAAACCTTTATTCCACCTACATGGGCGACACATACCAGAAAGGATCAGGCGAAACCATGTCCACCGCTACCGTAGCAGGTGTAGCAGCCCTGCTGAAGACCTACTTTCCAAAACTGACCGGCTCACAAATCCGGGACATTCTAATCAAGAGTGTCACTTCACGCAAGGGCGTGGAAGTGGAAAAGGGAATCCGTGTAAATGGTAATCCCTCGCAAGACTTGTTCCTGTTCGACGATCTCTGCATCTCTGGTGGCATTGTCAACGCCTACCAAGCTGTGAAAGAAGCAATGAAAGTAAGCAAATAAACACTTTGTTTGAAAAGATATGAATAGTAAACGGTTCTGGGGAACGGTCATGGCAGCCTGCCTGACCGTCTCCCTCCTAGCACAACAACATAAATCGGTGATTCCCTACAAACTGGTGGGGCAAAAGATGATCGTTGAAATGTTAGTGAACGGACAGCCCCGTCCATTTGTGTTCGACACAGGCGGACGAAACGCACTGACCACCGAAGCCTGTCAAGCATTGGGTTTATCGGTAACCGACTCTATGAAAGTGACGGATGCCAATAATGCGGTAAGCTATTGCAAAACCACACGTATCAAGACTTTGGCAACCCCCGACCGGGTTTTCGGATTTACGAATGCGCCTGTCCTCATCCTCGACCGCATTCCCGGATGGGAATGCTTTGAAGCCGACGGTATCATTGGGAGTGACCTTTTAGCACAGACCATCGTTACCATCGACTCCAAAAGCCAAACCATCACCCTCACCACTGCCGAAAAAGCTCCGGCAGTCTCTTTACGAAAGATGCGCCCGTTCGTTAAAGACGGCTTCATGCCGCTTATCAGTATGCAAGTGGCCCCGGCAAGCAACTTCACCGCTTTATTCGATACCGGATGCGGCGGCTTGCTCTCGTTGAAGAAAGAAGATTACGAGAAGATGAAAGGGGAAGCAGACTTGAAAGTAACGTCTGAAGGATATGGTGAAGGCAGTATCAGTGTGGCAGGTCAAGCCCCCCGTGCCTCCTCGCTTCGGGTAAAAATCCCCCTGCTCTCGCTGGGAAGCACTAAGTTCCGCAACCTCACTACCACAACCGGAACTCCACCTTACACCCTGCTGGGAGTAAAAGTGCTGGAATACGGTAAAGTGACCATCGACTATCCCCGCCGTCGCTTTTACTTCGAAGCTTATGAAGTGGAAAATAAGATAGACAATCGTACAAACAATTTCGACCTCACGGTAAAAGACGGTGATTTAGTGGTTTCCACAGTATGGAGCAGTGCCAAAGGGAAAGTGGTAGTAGGTGACAAGGTAATCAAAATCAACGGAAAACCGATAGGAAAATACGATTTCTGCGAAAGTATTATCAACGGCATTCCTGAACTGAAAAACAAGAAACGAGTAAATCTGACCATCCGAACCGACAATGGAGAAAAGGAAATTGCTTATGAGAAAGAATAAAACAGGCCGTATGACGTGGCAAACGCTGACCATCGCCTTGATTCTCCTGCTTACAAAAGGAGTATCTACAATGGCACAGATCAGCAATAAGGTGTGCGATACTATCCCGTATGAGTTTGTCCACAACAAAATCATCATCCCCGTCACTGTCAACGGCATGCAGGTGAAGTACATTGTCGACACGGGCGGAATAACGGGAACTATGTGGGAAACCGCTGTGAAGATGAAAGCTACCGCTGCAGGATACACTCGTGTATCCGATGTAAACACCCAATCATCCGGCTATCAGGAAGCATACATCACTAACTTCAGTATCGGTAAAGGATACAAGGTGCCGAAACTGAAAACAATGGTACTGCCTGCCAACCCGTTCTTTACCGGTCTAGGCGTGGTGGGTATCTTAGGTGGTGACGCTTTTGCACAATCAGTTATCACATTCGACTCACGCTCACAAATCATGGTCATCAATTACCCTTATCGTCCGGAACGGCTGAAAGTAACGGACGGCGTTCCCCTACTTGACCAAGACAAGCAACGGTGTAATGTCAATATACAAATGGGAGACGCAACACAGGAGGTGCTGTTTGATACGGGAGCTGACGGCTTCCTGCTCTACTCCACTCACGATTATCAACAATCGGGAGCTGCCGCCCATGCGAAAACTGTGACACACGGGTTCGGTATCGTATCGGCAGGCATCAACGGATTAGGCAAACCTGTCGACCTCTACAAGGTAGTGGTTCCCTCGCTCCGTTTTCTGGGTAAAGAATTCACCAACGTAGGCTGCACCACCACAGTAATGAACGGTACCATCATCGGAGTGGATATGTTAAAGTATGGCAAAGTCATCGTGGACTATATGCGCAAACGGTTCTACTTCCTACCGTTTGATAAGGGACCTACCGACATGGGAGGCGCACCCTCGCTTTGGAACGTCAGTGTACTACCTCTCAACAAACGTTTTGAGATTACCACCGTATGGGACAGCATGAAAGACCAAGTAAAGATAGGCGACGTGGTGACCCACATCAACGGGATATCACTGAAAGATTGCGAAATGAGCCAGATGGCAGTGGAAGCTATCATGAATGCCATTCCCGGAGATACGGGCTACATCCTCGTGAATCGGGACGGAAAAGAAGTGAAAATAGAAATAAAAAAAGAGAAACAACCAATCAAGAAATAAAAAAGTAATATGAAAACCATTTATACACGTATGCTGGTCTGCCTAATGGCACTATCTGCCGCCATCAACATAAAGGCGCAGGCATTGAACAGCATGACGGAAGTTATTCCGTTTAAAATGACCGACGGAAAAATTATCATAGCTGCTACCGTAAACGGTGAGCCTGCCGATTTCATACTCGATCTCGCCGGGCACACTGCCCTCCTCCCCGAAGCGGTGAAGAAACTACGCATCGATACAAGTAAACCCGGCTCTTTCGGTGCATATCAAGACTTCCAGTTCAAGAAAGTAGCCACCGGAGAAATTTATAACATCGGCACACTGACGATAGGCAACAACATCTTTGCCAACGACCTGCCCGCTTTCATCCTAAAAGACGAACCTTACCTGCGCAAGCTTGGTGTGATGGGTGTTATCAACTGCTCCGCTTTCCGGTCGTCAGTACTTACCATCGACACCCAACGAAAGAAAATCACGCTGACGCAACCCTACCGCCCCTCGTACATGAAGTTGAACTATCGTGCCGAATTCAACTTGATACAGGGTTTGGGCAATGTCTGTCCCCTCCTTATCCAAGGAAAAGAGGTGAACCTCGTGCTTGACACATGGAGCGAGGGTTTGGTAAATCTCACCGAAAAGGACTTCGCCGCATGGAGTACCACCTATCCCAAAGGCACATTGCAGAAAGTATCCAACGGCTACAAGGAAACCACAACCGATGAAGAGAGCCTGATACTCCCGGAAACTATGTTTGTAAAGACAAAAATAACAGAAGCTACGGCTGTTAAGAATCCGTCACTGAAACGTTCTACACTGGGAAAGGAGATATTGAACTACGGTATCATCTCGCTGGACTACGGTCACCAAAAGATATATTTCCAGCCGTTCGATCTAGCTCCTATCCCGGAAAATGAATCGAAAGTGATAGAAATAAAAGTAGAAGACGGCAAGCTGACTCCCATCACCCGTCAGTTCTTCATCGACCACATTTTCGACTTCCGTAAAGGTGAAGAATTCGTGAGCAAAAGCGACAAACCTATAGTTATCGATTTCTGGGCCACTTGGTGCGGTCCATGTATGCGCCTTCTTCCGCAAATGGAAAAAATGGCGGAGCAATACAAAGGGAAAGTGATGTTCTACAAAGTGAATGCAGACAAAGAAAAGGATTTATGCAATCACTTCGGTGTACAGGCATTGCCTACCTTATTCTTCATACCTGCAGGCGGCAAACCGATTATTGAAGTCGGAGCTACTCCGGAGAAGTACGTACAAATCATCGAAGAACAACTACTGAAATAGAAAGATAAAATAATTGCAAGTACTTTTAGTACGAATACTTCATAATGACTGCCCCCTAAAAGTTTTTTATTCAACTTTTAGGGGGCAGTTCAAATATGTTTTAAGTTCCGTCTTTTCCTCCAAAGCAACAAACTATCAAATCTTTCCTATCGAAGAAAGATAACGTTCCGCCTCAATAGCAGCCTTACAGCCACTTCCCGCCGCAGTAATAGCTTGGCGGTAATGCGGATCGGCAACATCTCCTGCAGCAAATACTCCCGGCACTTTCGTACGTGGGCTATCTCCATCCGTGATAATGTAACCTACTTCATCCGTATCGATATAGTCTTTGAATATATCCGAGTTCGGTTTATGACCGATAGCCAGGAAGAAACCGTCGATAGGCAAGCTGTAACGTTCTTCATCAGGTTCGCCCCAACGTTTTACAAGGTTCACCCCTTCTACTCCATTATCACCATACAAACCAACAGCGTTGTGTTCAAAAAGCACTTCAATCTTCTCGTGATTCATCACACGCTCCTGCATAATCTTTGATGCACGCAGGAAAGGTTTGCGGACAATCAGATATACTTTAGATGCCAGACCGGCAAGATAAACAGCCTCTTCACAAGCTGTATCACCACCGCCGACAACAGCCACGACTTTCTTACGATAGAAGAAACCGTCACAAGTGGCACAAGCGCTGACCCCCATTCCGGCATATTTCTTTTCATCCTCCAACCCCAGATATTTGGCAGTAGCTCCGGTAGCGATAATCAATGCTTCCGTTTCTATTTCTTTCTCACCGTCAATCGTAATCTTATAAGGCGCTTTGCTTAAGTCTGCCGCAGTCGCAATGCCAAAACGGACATCGGCTCCAAAACGGCTGGCCTGAGCACGTAGATCTTCCATCAATTGCGGACCGCTGATTCCTTCCGGATAACCGGGAAAGTTCTCTACGTCCGTAGTCGTTGTCAACTGACCGCCGGGTTGCAACCCTTCATAAAGCACCGGACATAAGTTTGCACGTCCTGCATAAATCGCTGCCGTGTATCCGGCAGGTCCTGAACCAATAATCAGGCATTTAACTTTTTCTATTTCTGCCATTTTATTATACCTTTATCGTTTTATTTAATCAAAAACATTTTATCTCAAATCTATAATTTCCGCACTCGGATATTGCTTTCTGTCAAAAGTGAAAAGAGTATCCGCATACTTCTGTCCGGTCTGATAACTCGTAACGGTAATCGCGTTACGTGTCGGATGCGCACGTTGCTGAAGCAATATATATAAAGGTTCGTATCCCTCTTTCGTCACATAAAGAGTAATGCGTTCCAAATCCTGTGCCTTGTCTTTAGCCGTCAACACCACTACCCAAATGGCTTTGCCATGAAAAGTTTTCATTGTTCCCAGCTTATAAGAGAATCCCTTCTGATACATATAAAAAAATGTATAAGGATTGATCTGCTGCAACTCTTCCTGAGTCGGGTTGCTAACATTCACTTCATCATTCTTCGCTACATAACTCCACTGCGTCTTCCCATCAAACCAGGTTACAATATCGGTTGTTTTCAATACAAATTTCTCTCCTTTCAATTGGATCGTTCCATGCTCGACACCTTCTATCAGACCATCCGTTATAACCTTTACCGTAAAATCAGCCTTCACTCCTCCTGCTTTCCGAAAAGCCTCAGCAGTTTTATCCAGAATACTCTTAGCCTGCGACTGCTGTTGTTGAGCAGTCACAGGCAATGACAGTAAAGCTATTAAAACACTAAATATGTACTTTTTCATTTGATTTATAAACGAACTGTTACTGCAAATTGTTCAATTTCCTTTCAAGTTCATCAAGATCAGCACATAAGACATCACGCGCCTTGCTGCCTTGCGCAGGCCCCACGATAATTGCCTTCTCCAACTGATCCATGATACGACCTGCACGATTGTATCCGATAGCAAATTTACGTTGAATCAACGAAGTAGAGCCCTGTTGATGAATAACGACTAATCGAGCTGCCTCTTCAAACAAAGGATCACGATGTTCCATATCAATATCCCCTACCTCATTACCACCATCCTCACTCACATATTCAGGCAAAAAGAACGGAGTAGGATAACCTTGCTGACGGGCAATGAACTTCGTTATTTCTTCCACTTCCGGCGTATCAATAAAAGCGCACTGCACACGCACCGGATCAGCTCCCTGTAAGAAAAGCATATCTCCCTTACCAATCAACCGGTTCGCACCCGGACGGTCAAGGATAGTACGTGAGTCCATCATAGCAGATACACGGAAAGCGATACGTGCCGGGAAATTGGCCTTAATCGTACCCGTAATAATATTCGTAGTCGGACGCTGTGTAGCGATAATCATGTGAATGCCGACAGCACGTGCCAACTGTGCGATTCGCGCAATCGGAAGTTCCACTTCCTTACCTGCCGTCATGATCAAATCACCGAACTCGTCAATCACAACTACGATATACGGCATAAACTTATGTCCCTTTTCCGGATTCAGGCGGCGATTGATAAACTTTTCGTTATACTCTCTGATATTACGCACATGAGCCATCTTCAAAAGATCGTAACGAGTATCCATTTCCACACAAACCGAATTCAAAGTTTGTACCACTTTAGTTACATCCGTAATAATCGGTTCACCTCCATCCGGAAGTTTAGCCAGAAAATGATTCTCAATTACCGAGTAGATACTAAATTCCACTTTCTTCGGATCGACCAGCACAAACTTCAGTTCGGCAGGATGTTTCTTATATAATAAGGAGGTGATAATCGCATTCAGCCCCACAGACTTACCCTGACCTGTCGCACCTGCCACCAACACGTGCGGCATTTTACAAAGGTCGAACATAAAGACTTCATTCGTGATAGTCTTACCCAATACAATAGGCAAATCATATTTAGACTCCTGAAACTTCTTACTACCGATCACACTTTGACCGGAAACAATTTTCGGATTCTTGTTCGGCACTTCAATACCGATAGTTCCCTTACCCGGTATCGGAGCAATAATACGAATACCATCGGCAGATAGGCTCAATGCAATGTCATCTTCCAATCCGCGAATTTTGGAGATACGAACTCCCTGTTCCGGAGTAATCTCGTACAGCGTCACCGTAGGACCAACCGTCGCTTTAATGGTGCTGATTTCAATTCCGAAACTACGTAATGTATTGATAATACGATCTTTATTCGCATTCTGTTCGTCCATATCAATCGTAGGATCATCATTCTCAAAATGTTTCATCAAGTCGATCGTAGGAAAGCGATAGTTTTCCAAATCCTTAGTCGGGTTGTAAGGTTCCAATTCAGGGCCCTGATATTCCTCTTCTGCAACTGCCGGTTCCACTTCAAATCCGGGTTCTTCTTCATCTTCGGTATCCTTAGGTATCGACGGAACCGAATCAGAAACAGTCGGTTCAAATACCATCGTAACTCCTTCACTCTCATCGGCCGCAGAAGAAGGCTCATCCGGTTCAGCGTGCTCTGTTGGAAACTCTTCCTCTTCTTCGGACTGAACATCCACCACAGCCGGAGGAGGAGTCTGCTTATAAGTCCGTTTCAGATTGAATTCTACTTCCTGAGGTTGAGAAGTAGTAAATTCCGGATTATCTTCGCCTGCCGGAATCGTCTCAACTTCTTCTTTCTTTTTACGTTTCAGGAAACTCAAAGCAAAAAGTTTACGCAACCAGATAATCGTGCGCGCACTGATATATATAAAGAAGCAGATAGCCGTTATCAACAGAATCATCCACACGCCGGGCACACCTACTTGGGAAATCAGCCAACGGCTGACATTGTACCCGTGCATTCCCCCCAGATAGATGAAGGAATCCTGATAATGCTCCATAAAAGCAAATCCAAAGAAAACGGAGAACCAGACCAGCAACAAGGTACATCCGATAAACCATTTCCACAGCCGTACGACACGTACACGCATCAACTTCAATCCCGCCACAGCCAAAAAGACAAGGATAAAGAAAGAAGAGATTCCAAAACAGTCGTTGATCAGATAACTTGCCAACTGTGCTCCGCGTGAACCTGCATAGTTCTTCACATGATTATCAACGACCGACAAATCTGCCGGATTTCCACTGTCGATAATACTCTGGTCGGCCGCTCCCGTAAAGAAAAAAGAGGAAAAAGCCAAAAGTAAATAAACAGAAAAGATAACCAACATCAGTCCAATCACAAAATGGACAGTCTCATTCTTGAATATTGCAATAATTTTGCTAGGGGAAGAGGGAGTACGTTCCGTCTCCTTATCTAATTTCTTCTTTGCCATGAGTCTTTTTATTCTTTTTATAAAACTGGGATCATAATCTAAGCTGCAAAAATAATAAAAAAATAACGAGCACTACGCTCATTCAATCCTTTTTCTTACCTTTGCGTTTCAAATCAATGCTGATTATGGAAAAAGAAAGCCAAACGATATTTGATAAGAATGTAATTGAGTTCGTAACGGTAGCCGCCGAATTTTGCGCATTCCTCGAACGTGCCGAACGCATGAAGCGTAGCGATTTCGTTGACACATCCCTTAAAATACTTCCCCTACTCTATCTCAAGGCATCTATGCTCCCCAAATGTGAGACTATCGGAGAGGAAGTGCTCGAAACGTATGTAACGGAGGAAATCTATGAGATTCTACGTATCAACCTTGCGGAATTGATGGGTGACAAGGATGATTATCTGGATGTATTCGTACAAGACATGGTTTATAGCGACCAGCCGATCAAGAAGTCCATTTCGGAAGATCTGGCGGATATCTATCAGGATATCAAAGACTTTATCTTTGTTTTCCAATTGGGGTTGAACGAAACGATGAACGATTCATTGGCTGTCTGCCAGGAAAACTTCGGAATGTTATGGGGACAGAAACTGGTCAACACGTTACGCGCATTGCACGACGTAAAGTACAGCCAACAGGACGAAGAGGACAATGAAGAAGGATTTTACGAACCAAGTGACGACGGTAACTGTTGCGAAGACGATGAGTGCCATTGCCACGATGACGATTGCCACTGCCACGAGAACGGCTGTCATTGCCACCACGATGAATAAATAAAAATGATTGTAAGAAGAACTATAAATAAAGATGAAGTAAAGGAGCTCCCGAAAACGGTTTTTCCGGGACGGATTTATGTCATCCAATCGGAAACGGAAACGGAAAAAGCAGTGGCTTATCTGCAATCCCGGTCTGTGATAGGTATTGACAGCGAAACACGCCCTTCCTTTACAAAGGGGCAATCACATAAAGTGGCACTCCTTCAGATTTCGTCGGAAGAATGTTGTTTCCTGTTTCGTCTCAACATGACCGGACTGACCCGGCCGTTAGTCGATTTGTTAGAGAATCCGGACGTGATAAAAGTCGGTCTTTCACTAAAGGATGACTTTATGATGTTGCACAAACGTGCTCCTTTCAACCAGCAAAATTGCATCGAATTGCAAGATTACGTACGCCAGTTCGGCATCCAGGATAAAAGTCTGCAAAAGATTTATGCAATCCTGTTTAAGGAGAAGATTTCCAAGTCACAACGCTTGTCTAATTGGGAAGCCGATGTGCTGAGCGACGGTCAAAAGCAATATGCCGCTACCGACGCATGGGCCTGCCTCAACATATACAACTTATTGCAGGAACTGAAGCAAACGGGCAATTATGAAATTGCTCCCGAAGAGAAGAAAGAAGAACATTTAATTGAATCAGATAAATAAAATATCATGCATAAAGTATACCTCAAACCCGGCAAAGAAGAGTCTCTCAAAAGATTTCACCCCTGGATTTTCTCAGGTGCTATCTCCCGTTTTGACGGAGAACCCGAAGAAGGTGAAGTAGTAGAAGTATACACCTCAAAAAAAGAATTTATAGCCGAAGGACACTTCCAAATCGGAAGTATCGCTGTACGTGTGCTTTCTTTTCAACAGGAACCTATCAATCACGATTTCTGGAAGCGTAAGCTGGAAATAGCATACGATATGCGCCGCAGTATCGGTATCGCCACGAATCCGACCAATAATACCTATCGTCTGGTACACGGTGAAGGAGACAATCTTCCCGGATTGGTTATCGATGTCTATGCCAAGACTGCCGTTATGCAGGCACATTCGGCAGGAATGCACGTAGACCGTATGGTTATTGCCGAAGCTTTGTCCGAAGTGATGGGAGATCAGATTGAAAATATCTATTATAAATCAGAGACAACCCTTCCTTTTAAAGCAGACCTTTTCCCAGAGAACGGTTTTCTGAAAGGAGGAAGCAACGATAATATCGCACAAGAATATGGCTTGAAATTCCATGTAGACTGGCTGAAAGGTCAGAAGACCGGTTTTTTTGTAGACCAACGCGAGAACCGTTCTTTATTGGAACGGTACGCCAAAGGCCGTTCAGTACTTAATATGTTCTGTTATACCGGTGGCTTCTCGTTCTACGCCATGCGTGGAGGTGCCAAGCTCGTTCATTCTGTTGACAGTTCCGCTAAAGCGATCGACCTGACAAATAAGAATGTCGAATTGAATTTTCCCGGCGATCCCCGCCATGAAGCTTTTGCCGAAGACGCTTTCAAGTATCTTGACCGTATGGGCGATCAGTATGATTTAATCATTCTTGATCCTCCTGCTTTCGCCAAACATAAAGATGCGTTACGAAATGCACTGCAAGGTTATCGGAAACTGAATGCCAAAGCTTTCGAGAAAATCAAGCCGGGCGGCATTCTGTTTACTTTCTCCTGCTCGCAAGTAGTCAGCAAGGATAATTTCCGTACAGCCGTGTTTACAGCCGCAGCGATGTCAGGACGTAGTGTACGCATTTTGCATCAACTGACCCAACCTGCCGACCATCCGGTAAACATTTATCATCCTGAAGGAGAATATCTGAAAGGGCTGGTACTCTATGTAGAATAACCGAATCCGTGTAATCTGTGGTGAAACAGCAAGCAATAGCAGAAAAAAGAAGGATTCAAAGTTAATTAGAGTTAACAAACAGAAGTTTTATAGCAAGACATTATGTTGTATAACATAAAACCACTTATCTTTGCACTGTGTTTTTCATGGTATTAGATTTAAGGTTAACAAAGATTGGCTGTCTGGGATAGATAGCCTTCTTTTTTTTGTACCTTTTTCTCCGATTACTAGTTCACCTATCCAATGAAAATATTATATTTGCATCTATTATCAACTATCAACGAGAAAGAGAAACACAAATTTAAAAAGTCATGAGTATAAAAGTTCGTTTGATTATTATGAACTTCCTGCAATTCTTTGTATGGGGGTCATGGTTAATATCATTAGGTGGTTATATGGGCAGAGAACTCCACTTCGAAGGTGGACAGATCGGCGCCATTTTCGCCACTATGGGAATCGCCTCTTTAGTAATGCCCGGTATCATCGGTATCATAGCCGATAAATGGTTTAATGCAGAACGGTTATACGGACTTTGCCATATCATAGGAGCCGCTTGCCTTTTCTACGCCTCTACAGCAACGGACTACGATCATATGTATTGGGCGATGTTACTTAATCTGCTGGTATATATGCCTACCCTATCACTCGCCAATACTGTTTCATACAATGCATTAGAACAATATAAATGCGATCTGATCAAAGACTTCCCTCCTATCCGTGTATGGGGAACTATCGGTTTTATCTGTGCCATGTGGGCGGTAGACCTTACCGGTTTCAAGAATTCGAGCGCGCAGCTTTATGTAGGCGGTGCTTCCGCGCTATTGCTCGGCCTTTATTCATTCACCCTACCGGCTTGCCTGCCTACCAAATCTGAAAACAAATCATGGCTTTCAGCTTTCGGACTGGATGCATTGGTGTTATTCAAAAGAAAGAAAATGGCTATTTTCTTCCTATTCTCCATGCTCTTGGGAGCTGCACTACAAATCACCAACACTTATGGAGATCTCTTCCTGAGTAGTTTTGCCGGCATTCCGGAATTTGCCGACTCTTTTGGAGTGAAACATTCGGTTATATTGTTATCCATATCACAAATGTCCGAGACATTATTCATTCTCGCTATCCCCTTCTTCCTGAGACATTTCGGAATCAAACAGGTAATGCTGATCAGTATGTTCGCTTGGGTATTCCGGTTTGGACTATTCGGCTTCGGAGATCCGGGTTCCGGACTTTGGATGCTCATCCTTTCTATGATTGTTTACGGTATGGCCTTTGATTTCTTCAACATTTCCGGTTCATTGTTTGTTGAACAAGAAACCAATTCTTCCATTCGTGCCAGCGCACAGGGACTATTCTTTATGATGACCAACGGATTGGGAGCGATTATCGGCGGATATGCCAGCGGCGCTGTGGTGGATGCATTCTCCGTATATGCCGATGGCAGGCTGGTAAGCCGCGAGTGGACAGATATTTGGCTGATATTTGCAGCTTATGCACTCGTTATAGGTGTTTTGTTTGCTTTAGTATTCAAATACAAACACCAGCGAGAAAGTCAAAACTAATTAAGTAAGAAAAAACAATGGATAAAAAGGTAGAATTACAAGTTATAAATATTACAAACAGTCAGGCACAGATAGGCGCATTTGCCATGCTGTTAGGCGAAGTGGACGGTGAGCGGCAATTGCCTATCATCATCGGTCCGGCAGAAGCCCAAGCCACCGCTTTATACCTGAAAGGAGTGAAAACTCCCCGTCCGTTGACACACGATTTATTCATTACAAGCCTCACCGTACTGGGGACAAGCTTGATACGTGTATTGATTTATAAAGCCAAAGACGGTATTTTCTACTCCTATATCTATCTTAAAAAAGACAACGAGATTATACGAATCGACGCACGTACTTCGGATGCGATAGCATTGGCTGTACGTGCCGATTGCCCGATTCTTATCTATGAATCCATCCTTGAACAAGAATGCCTGCACCTGTCGGGAGAAGAAAGAACTCGTTCCGGACAGATAAATGATGAGGGAATATCTCTTGAAGAAGCATTGCAACAGGCTATCAAAGAGGAGAACTACGAGCTGGCTGCCCGGATACGGGACCAGATTAATTCAAGAAACAATAATCAGTAATTAACATTATGCACGTTTTTTATACTCCCGATATACAGAAAAGTAACGAACTGCCCGATGAGGAAGCACAACATTGCATCCGTGTTTTACGGTTGAATATCGGAGATGAAATCACCCTTACCGACGGTGAGGGCAACTTCTATAAAGCAGAAATTACGGCAGCGACCAACAAACGTTGCCTGGTGGCTATCAAGGAAACCATATTTCAGGAACCACTCTGGCCTTGTCATCTTCACATTGCCATGGCACCGACAAAGAATATGGACCGTAACGAATGGTTTGCAGAGAAAGCTACCGAAATAGGATTTGACGAATTAACCTTCCTCAACTGCCGTTTCTCGGAACGTAAAGTTATCAAGACCGAACGAATCGAAAAGATTCTCATATCGGCTATCAAACAATCACTCAAAGCACGATTGCCGAAACTGAATGAAATGACCGATTTTGATAAGTTCATTACCCGTGAGTTCAAAGGACAGAAGTTTATCGCACATTGCTATGAAGGCGACAAACCTTTATTGAAAAACATTCTCAAACCCGGAGAAGACGCGCTTGTCCTGATAGGTCCCGAAGGAGACTTCAGCGAAGAGGAAGTAAAGAAAGCCATTGAACAAGGATTTGTCCCAATCAGTCTGGGTAAATCACGGCTTCGTACGGAGACAGCCGCTTTGGCAGCCTGTCATATATTGAATCTTCAAAACCAATAACACAACAATCGACTGAATAGATGATTATACAACTTTTAAATAACATAAGTATGGTAAAGAAAATGATTTCACGACTCTCGGTACTGGCAGTACTGATTGTTTTTCTGGCAGCATGTTCCAAGACATCAGAGTACACAAATGTGATACCGGCTGATGCTTCGGTAGTTGCTTCTATCAACCTCAAATCCCTCGCAAGCAAAGCCGGATTGGACGATAAAGAGAATGAAGCTGCCAAACAAAAAATACTGGAAGCACTGAAGAGTGGAATGAACGCCGCTACTTTCCAACAATTGGAGAAGATTATGAAAAACCCCAGTGAATCGGGAATTGACGTGGAATCTCCGGTCTATGTATTCTCGTCCTCTTCTTTCCCATACCCCACTATCGTAGGAAAAGTGAGCAACGAAGACAATTTGCATGCTTCATTGGATGTAATGGCAAAAGAACAGATCTGCCAGCCGGTGAGCGAAGCCGATGGATACAATTTTACGACAACAAACGGAGATTTGCTTGTATTCAATAACCTCACTGTGATGATCATCGACGTAAACGGAGCTTCCCAGACCGAAAAAGCCAAAGAAGGCATTGTTACTCTAATGAAACAGACAGCAGAGAACAGTATCGCAAAATCCGGAGCTTTCCAGAAAATGGAAAAGCAGAAAAACGATATTAATTTCTTCGCATCCATGACAGCCATTCCTTCCAATTACCGCAATCAAGTAAGCATGGGGCTACCTGCCGAAGTAAAACCGGAAGATATTACTCTTGTGGGAGGATTGAATTTTGAGAAAGGCAAGATTGCCCTCAAGACAGAGAACTATACCGAGAACGACGCTGTAAAGGATTTACTGAAAAAGCAAATGGAATCTTTCGGGAAAGCCAACAATACTTTTGTCAAATATTTCCCGGCTTCCACACTAATGTTTTTCAATATAGGAGTGAAAGGAGAAGGACTTTATAATCTGCTAAGCGAAAATAAAGAATTCCGTAACACGGTATCCATTGCCAAAGCCGACGAAGTGAAAGAATTATTCAGTTCATTCAATGGAGATGTTTCCGGAGGCCTTATCAATTTCACGATGAGCAGTGCTCCCACCTTTATGATATACGCTGATGTCAAAAATGGAAATGCGCTTGAAACTCTTTATAAGAACAAGCAGTCGTTGGGACTGAAAAGAGGTGAAGACATTCTGGAACTTGGAAAAGATGAATATGTCTACAAAACAAAAAGCATGAATATATTCTATGGAATCAAGGACAAACAAATGTATGCGACGAATGATGAGTTACTTTACAAAAATGTCGGCAAAGCAGTAGACAAGTCCATCAAAGATACTCCTTATGCTTCCGACATGAAGGGTAAAACCGTATTTATGGCTATCAATGCCGAAGCAATACTCGACCTGCCCGTTGTTAAAATGATAACAGGTTTCGGAGGCAAGGAAGTAAAGACTTACCTTGAATTAGCCAACAAAGTATCTTATCTATCTATCAGTTCAGAAGGTGAAACCAGCGAAATCGACCTTTGCCTGAAAGATAAAGATGTCAATGCTCTCAAACAAATCGTTGACTTTGCCAAGCAATTTGCCGGCATGTAATCTGTAAACAAACGGTATGAATAGTATTCACTTACAGCAAACACTTCCCCAAGTGTTTGCTGACCGTAATTCGATAGTCTCGGATATATGGCATCAGGATCTTTTCTTCCGAAAAGGAAAAATGTATCTGATTGAAGCAGCTTCCGGCACCGGCAAGTCCTCGTTGTGCAGTTACATCTATGGCTATCGAAACGATTATCAAGGGATTATCAATTTCGATGAAACAAATATCAAAGCATACTCCGTGAAACAATGGGTAGACTTGAGAAAACATTCATTGAGTATGCTTTTTCAAGACTTGCGCATCTTTACCGAACTTACCGCTCTCGAAAACGTACAACTGAAAAACAACCTTACCGGATATAAAAAGAAGAAGGAAATTCTCGCATACTTCGAGCAGCTGGGTATTGCAGATAAAATCAATGTAAAAGCCGGTAAACTATCTTTCGGACAGCAGCAACGCGTTGCTTTTATCCGTGCACTCTGCCAACCGTTCGATTTTCTTTTCCTCGATGAGCCGATCAGCCATTTGGACAATGAGAACAGCCGTATCATGGGAGAAATTATCACAGCCGAAGTTGAAAGGCAAGGAGCCGGAGTCATCGCGACTTCCATTGGCAAGCATATTGATTTACCTTACGACCACATCTTCCAACTATGACCAGCTGTCTCATTAGAAAATACTATCACACTCTTTCAAACCGTTAATTGTAATCTGTAAAATCGTAAATAAAATGTCTGCTCTTGTCTGGAAACTCCTCCGCCAACATATCAGTATCGGCCAGTTGGCCGGTTTCTTCTTGGCCAACCTATTCGGAATGATGATTGTATTGCTTAGTGTGCAATTCTATAAGGATGTGATTCCGGTATTCACCGAAGGAGACAGCTTCATGAAAAAAGATTTCATCATAGCGACAAAGAAGATCAGCACGCTGGGGTCTTTCGCAGGAAAAAGCAATACATTCACAGCCGAAGACATCACCGACCTGAAAAAACAGCCGTTTACTAAAACAATAGGAGCTTTCACTCCTTCACAATTCAAAGTATCAGCCGGATTAGGAATGCAGGAAGCAGGAATCCACCTTTCCACAGATATGTTTTTCGAATCAGTCCCTGACGAGTTTGTCGACATCAAACTCGACAAATGGCATTTTGACGAATCCACTCATACAATCCCTATCATTATTCCCCGCAATTATCTGAACCTGTATAATTTCGGATTTGCCCAAAGCCGCAATCTGCCCAAGCTCTCGGAAGGATTGATGAGCCTTATCCAAATGGACATAATGATGCGAGGCAACGGACGGGTAGAACAATACAAAGGAAACATTGTCGGCTTTTCCAATCGTCTGAACACCATTCTCGTGCCGCAATCATTTATGAAATGGGCTAATGAAAACTTCGCTCCGGGGGCAGAAGCACAACCTTCGCGACTAATCATAGAAGTCAACAACCCTGCCGACTCTTCCATTGCCGGTTACTTCCAGAAAAAGGGATATGAAACAGAAGACGGAAAACTAGATGCAGGAAAGACCACTTATTTTCTCCGCCTCATTGTAGGAATAGTATTGGGAGTAGGTTTATTTATCAGCATTCTCTCATTCTATATATTAATGCTAAGTATCTTCTTGTTACTACAGAAAAACACCACAAAATTGGAAAGCTTATTATTAATCGGTTATAGTCCCAACAGAGTAGCATTGCCTTATCAATTACTCACGATAGGTTTAAATATTGTCGTACTTGTCCTATCCATCGGACTAGTCTACTGGTTACGTGGTTATTACCTCAACAGTATCCAATTACTTTTCCCGCAATTGGAAACAGGTTCATTATGGGTAGCCGTCAGTATGGGAATTCTGTTATTCCTCGTTGTATCTGTAATCAATATACTCACAGTCAGAAAGAAGATTTTTTCCATTTGGACACATAAGTCGTAAATGTAAAGCACACAGTATGAAAAGCAAGACTACGTTTTCTATCAATCAAAGTTCAATGGCTTTCCTCATCGGAATGCTGTTGTGTATTTCCTCAGCACCGGTAACCGTATCTGCACAAAACATGCAAGATACCATCATAGCCCATTTTAATCTGCTGGAAAAAGTACCTCAGGAGAAACTATATCTGCACCTGGATAAACCTTTCTATGGAGCAGGGGAGAAAATATGGTTTAAAGGGTATTTGGTAAATGCAGTCACACATCAGGATAATACACAAAGTAACTTTATCATTACAGAACTTGTCAATCGTTCCGACTCGATCATAGAACGGAGAAAGATTCGCAGAGATTCCTTAGGATTCCATAATGCCTTCTCACTTCCTCCCACGCTCCCTGCAGGCGATTATTACCTGCGAGGATACAGTAATTGGATGCTTAACCAAGAACCGGAATTCTTTTATTCTCACAATCTGAAGATCGGTAATTCGATTGATAATACAATCGTTTCCACCATTGAATATCAACAGGAAGATGAAACACACTACACCGCTAAAATAAAATTTACCAGCAATACTCAGGAAACGTTCAACAATACAACGATTCGTTACCGTTATATCGAAAATGGCAAAGTGAAAGACAAAGGAAAAAGGAAGACAGACGAGCATGGTCTTATTTCTATTTCCCTGCCGGATTTAAAACCTGCCGCCACCCGACAGATCATAGTAGAATTTGACGATCCCCAATACATCTATAAGAAAACCTTCTACCTGCCTTCATTCACAAAAGATTTTGATATCAAATTCTTCCCGGAAGGCGGTGCATTACTAGCTGTCCCCCACCAGAATATAGCTTTCAAAGCGCAGGGAGCGGACGGTCTGTCAAAAGAAATAGAAGGTTTCCTGTTCAACTCACAAGGAGACACCTTGACTGTTTTTCGTTCCGAGCACGATGGTATGGGAGTTTTTACCTTAAATCCAAGTGATGGAAATTCCTACTATGTAATTGCCAAATCCGGCGATGGTATCAGCAAGCGATTCAATCTTCCCGCTGTCGAACAGCAAGGAATTACCCTCTCTATGACGCACTACAAAAAGGAGATACGTTATGAAATCCAGAAAACAAGTACAACCGAATGGCCTGAAAGGTTATTCTTAATAGCACATACTCGTGGCAAATTAGCTATTCTGCAACCGATCAATGCGAGCAAACCTTTCGGAAGAATGAATGACAGCCTGTTTCATGCCGGTATCACCCATTTTATGCTTATCGACCAACAGGGCAATGCGCTTAGCGAACGGCTAGCTTTCATCCCCGACCGTAATCCACACCAATGGCAAATCCTTCCCGACAAACCGACATACGGAAAAAGAGAAAAGGTATCTCTGCAAATCGCAGCTAAAGATCATAACGGCAGTCCCATAGAAGGAAGTTTTTCTATCAGCATTACCGATCGGAGAAGTATCCGGCCGGATTCCCTAGCAGATAATATGGTATCAAACCTTCTCCTGACTTCCGATCTGAAAGGTTATGTGGAAAATCCCGGATATTATTTTCTCCGCCAAGATCTCAGAACTCTACGTACCCTGGACTTCTTAATGATGACACACGGGTGGCGCAGACATCATATCAAAAATGTAGTAACTCCACCTTCTTTGAATCTAGCCAACTACATAGAAAAGGGGCAAACGATCAGTGGACGAGTCAAAGGGTTCTTTGGAGGTAATGTGAAAAAAGGCCCTATCTGTGTCTTAGCTCCCAAACAAAAGATTGTTGCTACCACTACTACGGACGAAAAAGGAGAATTTATCGTGAATACATCATTCAAAGATAGTACAACTTTCCTCGTACAGGCACGCACCAAAAGGGGATTTGCCGGAGTAGACATAGAAATCGATACTCCTAAATATCCGGCAGCCTCCCCAAAATCGCCTTTCCGTAATGAAGCAGCAACCTTTATGGAAGACTATTTACTCAACACACGTGACCAATACTATATGGAAGGAGGTATGAGGGTGTATAACCTGAAAGAAGTACTTGTCACGGGAAGTCGTAAAAAGCCCGGTTCGGAGAGTATCTACACAGGAGGTATCAACACTTACACTATCGAAGGGGATAAATTGGAGAATTATGGTGCACAGACAGCCTTCGATGCAGTCAGCAGACTTCCGGGAGTCAGTGTGACAAACGGCAATGAGATACATATCCGAAATAATCCCGAGCAACCCGTCATTGTCATTGATGACGTTGTGTATGAAGACGACAATGATATCCTGACTATGATACAGACTAGCGATATGTCTAGTCTGAGCCTTCTTCGTGGAGCGGACGCTGCCATATTAGGTTCTCGTGGTGCGGCAGGCGCCATTGTTATCACACTGAAAGAGGGCAAAGATCTTCCTGCAAGACCCGCGCGAGGCATTATCACATACACTCCGCTAGGCTACAGCGATTCTGTCGAATTCTATCAACCCACTTACGATACTCCTGAAAAGAAGAATGCGCAGCGTTCGGATTTAAGAAGTACGATTTATTGGAATCCAGCACTGCAACTGAATGCAGAAGGAAAAGCAACCATTGAATATTATACTCCGGACAGTACCGCACCGGAAGATATAACCATAGAGGGAGTAGACAAAAACGGAAAGGTATGCCGGATAGTTCAAACCATCAACAATTGATAGCAGTTCAAGCTCCTCAATAGCTTTTATATTAGGGTATCCTTGTCCTATCAAGCAAGTACTATTGTGTTAAGGTGCCTTTATCCCTGTTTTATCAAGCCGGTATTGCTCCATTAAAACACCGACATTGTTAATTCACCACGGCCGTGGAGAGATCTTCTCACGGCTGTGAAGAGAAGCTACCACGGCTGTGGAGAGAGGTCGTCACGGTCGTGGAGAGTTAAAGATAAAGGCACCCTAACTGAATAATACCGGCATTTCAACACTACTTTACCGCCAGCTTAGCATTATTCTTCCAGTATCTCAAAAGCGTATAACCACGTATTTATCAAACAATTTACCTGGGAAAGAGACAAAAAGCAGGCTGACAATAAAAGTCTCATCTCCTATTGTCAGCCTATTATCAGCATCTATTGTCAGCTATATTTTCACTGATAATCAGCGGATTAATTGTTATCCTGACAGATTGACAATAAAAACTGAATAAAAAACATAGTAGCAGAGAAATAAAAAAAGACAAGAAGTATAGTTTTATCATATAATCAGATTTAAATTCCTGTTCAAACGCTATATAGTTCGCTTTAAACTAAAATACGTATTCCTCCCTTTTCTGCAAATTTCCCAAGCTCTAATCTTCATAAAAAAGTAATTGTATACCGGATAGGTTAAATTTATTTCGTAATTTTGCGGATATATAAAGAATGAAGCTATGCCGGACTATGATTTAATCACCATACTCGGACCTACCGCATCGGGCAAGACTCCTTTTGCTGCTGCTTTGGCCTATGAACTCAACACAGAAATTATCAGTGCCGACTCCCGCCAGATATACAAAGGAATGGATCTTGGCACAGGGAAAGACCTTGCCGACTATACAATAAACGGACATACGATTCCCTATCATCTGATTGATATTGCCGAGCCCGGATATAAATACAATGTATTTGAATATCAACGCGATTTCCTGATTTCTTACGAATCAATTAAACAAAAAGGCCGCCTCCCCGTTTTATGTGGAGGAACAGGTATGTATCTGGAATCCATACTGAAAGGATACAAACTAATGCCCGTACCGGAAAATCCGGAACTGCGTACCCGCTTGGCGAATCATTCCCTTGAGGAACTGACAGAAATATTAAGCCGCTACAAAACATTGCATAACTCTACCGATGTGGATACAGTAAAGCGTGCCATTCGCGCCATAGAAATCGAGGAATATTACGCCACCCATCCGGTTCCCGAACGTGAGTTTCCGGCATTGAACAGCCTTATCATCGGAGTAGATATCGACCGGGAGCTACGTCGCGAGAAGATTACCCGCCGACTGAAACAACGGTTGGAAGAAGGAATGGTAGATGAAGTACGACGTTTGATTGAACAAGGCATTTCACCGGATGATTTGATCTATTACGGGTTGGAATACAAATACCTGACATTGTACGTCATAGGCAAGTTGAGCTATGAAGAGATGTTCAACGGTTTGGAAATAGCCATCCACCAGTTTGCCAAGCGGCAAATGACTTGGTTCAGAGGCATGGAAAGAAGAGGATTTAACATTCATTGGGTGAATGCGACACTTCCAATGGAAGAAAAGATAGCTTTTGTAAAAGAAAAACTGAAAGAGATTTAGTATCTTTGTCGGTTATTAAAGTGAGATTTTAATACAGTAGGATAGGAATACGAATATGAGTGTAGAACCGAACAAATGGGGTGTGATTTACAACCCGAAAGCTGGTACCCGAAAGGTAAAAAAGCGCTGGAAAGAGATCAAGGAGTACATGGACAACAAAGGTGTTGATTATGACTATGTACAATCCGAAGGTTTCGGTTCAGTAGAACGTCTCGCAAAGATTCTAGCCAACAATGGTTATCGTACTATTGTCGTTGTAGGCGGTGATGGAGCATTGAATGACGCCATCAACGGTATTATGCTATCCGACGCCGAAGATAAAGAAAATATCGCACTTGGCCTGATTCCGAACGGAATCGGAAACGACTTCGCTAAATATTGGGGACTCAGCACTGAATACAAACCGGCAGTGGATTGCATCATCAATCATCGGCTGAAGAAAATAGACGTAGGCTATTGCAACTTCTATGACGGCAAAGAACACCATCGCCGTTATTTCCTCAATGCCGTCAATATCGGATTGGGTGCACGAATCGTAAAGATCACCGACCAGACCAAACGTTTCTGGGGAGTAAAGTTCCTGTCATACGTTGCAGCCCTGTTTTCTTTGATATTCGAACGAAAACTATACAGAATGCATTTACGCATCAACGACGAGCATATCCGCGGACGCATCATGACCGTATGTGTGGGTAGTGCCTGGGGATGGGGACAAACGCCCAGTGCCGTACCCTACAACGGATGGTTGGACGTTTCCGTAATCTATCGTCCGGAATTTCTACAGATTATTTCCGGACTATGGATGTTGATTCAAGGAAGAATCTTAAATCATAAGGTAGTGAAAAGCTACCGTACCAAAAAGGTAAAAGTACTTCGGGCACAAAACGCATCCGTAGATTTAGATGGCCGTCTGCTTCCCAAGCACTTTCCTTTAGAGGTGGGAGTACTTCCGGAAAGAACAACGCTTATTATTCCGAACTAATATTGATTGACAACCTGTAATTCATTAAATAACAAAATGATAGAACTTAAGAACAATCCTGCCGGTAACTTTTTCCTATTGGCCGGTCCGTGTGTGATAGAAGGAGAAGAGATGGCAATGCGCATTGCCGAACGAGTAGTAAAAATCACCGAAACATTGCAAATTCCATACGTATTCAAAGGCTCTTACCGCAAAGCCAACCGTTCGCGGCTTGACTCATTCATGGGTATCGGTGACGAGAAGGCACTAAAAATACTACAAAAGGTACGCGACACGTTCGGGGTTCCTACCGTAACGGATATCCATAGTGCAGACGAGGCCGAAATGGCAGCCGAATATGTGGATATTCTCCAAATACCGGCTTTTCTCTGCCGTCAGACAGACTTATTGGTCGCAGCAGCTAAAACAGGAAAGACAATTAACATCAAAAAAGGGCAGTTCCTTTCTCCTTTGGCTATGCAGTTTGCCGCCGACAAAGTGGTGGAAGCTGGCAACAAAAACGTGATGTTGACCGAGCGCGGTACGACTTTCGGTTACCAGGATTTAGTAGTAGACTATCGTGGTATCCCTGAAATGCAGTCATTCGGATATCCGGTCATTCTGGATGTCACCCACTCTTTGCAACAACCCAACCAGACCAGTGGCGTTACCGGTGGTATGCCACAACTGATAGAAACCGTTGCCAAAGCAGGTATAGCCGTAGGAGCGGACGGGCTATTTATCGAGACACACGAGAATCCTGCCGTAGCCAAGAGTGATGGTGCCAATATGCTCAGACTAGACCTTTTGGAAGGTCTGTTGACCAAGCTGGTCCGCATAAGAGAAGCTACAAAATAACTATTTTGCTGTCAATTTGTGATTTAACGTCAAACACTACGACAAATTACTCAGAAACATTTATTTAAATTAAATAGAACATGAAACATTTATTACGTGGATTATTTATTGCAGTTCTTCTGATATGCTGCAATTTCCAGTCCGTACTTGCACAACCGATGCAACAACTGCCTGTGGACAAAAATGTCCGTATTGGCAAGTTAGACAACGGACTGACTTATTACATTCGCCATAACGCACTTCCGGAAAAGCGTGTAGAGTTTTACATCGCACAGAAAGTGGGTTCAATACTTGAAGAGCCGCAACAACGTGGTTTAGCCCATTTCCTGGAACACATGGCATTCAACGGAACAAAGAATTTTCCCGGCGATGAAACCGGATTGGGCATTGTGCCTTGGTGCGAAACAAAAGGTATCAAATTCGGAACAAACCTGAACGCATATACCAGTGTGGATCAGACAGTTTACAATATCAGTAACGTTCCTACAGAAAACCCCAATGTAGTAGACTCTTGTCTGCTCATTCTTCATGACTGGTCAAATGCCATCAACCTTGCCGACAAGGAAATCGACAAAGAGCGTGGTGTGATCCGTGAAGAATGGAGAAGCCGTAACAGTGGTATGCTCCGCATCATGACAGATGCACAGCCCACGCTATATCCGGATTCCAAATATGCTGACTGTATGCCCATCGGAAGCATTGACGTAATCAATAACTTCCCTTATCAGGCCATCCGCGATTATTATGCCAAATGGTATCGTCCGGACCTACAGGGAATCGTCATTGTCGGTGATATCAACGCGGAAGAGATGGAAGCCAAATTGAAAAAAGTATTCGAAGATGTGAAGGCTCCTGTAAATCCTGCCGAACGTATCTACTATCCGGTAGCAGACAACCAGGAACCGCTTATTTATATCGGAACTGATAAAGAGGTGAAGAATCCTTCTGTAAACATCTTCTTCAAACATGAAGCTACCCCGGATTCTTTAAAAAATACAATTAACTATTACGCCAGCCAATACATGCTCAGCATGGCTATGACTATGTTGAACAACCGTTTGAATGAACTTCGCCAGACCGCCAACCCTCCTTTCACCAACGCAAGCGCAGGATATGGAGAATTTTTCCTTGCCAAAACAAAAGAAGCATTCAGTCTGGATGCGAGAAGCAAGGTAGACGGTATCGACCTGGCAATGAAAACCGTATTGAAAGAAGCTGAACGCGCACGCCGTTTCGGATTCACCGCTACTGAATACGAACGCGCACGTGCCAATTATATGCAAGGCGTAGAATCTGCTTACAATGAACGTGAAAAGACAAAAAGCGGTTCATACGTTAACGAATATGTAAACAACTTCCTTGATAAGGAACCGATTCCGGGAATTGAATTCGAGTATATGCTCACCAAGCAAATGGCTCCGAATATTCCGGTAGAAGCCATCAATAAGATGATGCAACAACTTATCACAGACAACAATCAAGTGGTTCTGTTGGCCGGTCCGGAAAAAGAAGGAGTAAAATATCCTACTAAAGAAGAAATCACCGCTTTATTGAAACAAATGAAGTCATTCGATTTGAAGCCGTATGAAGACAAAGTTTCTAATGAACCGTTAATCTCCGAAGATCTTAAAGGTGGAAAAATCGTATCCGAAAAAGCCGGAGAGATTTATGGGTCTACCAAGTTAGTACTTTCCAACGGTGTGACCGTATATGTGAAACCGACTGACTTCAAAGCTGATCAGATTGTAATGAAAGGTGTAAGCCTCGGTGGAACCAGTGTATTCCCGAACGATGAAATCATCGATATTGCCCAATTGAACGGAGTAGCTTTAGTAGGTGGTATCGGAAACTTCAGCAAAGTAGATTTGGGCAAGGCTCTTGCCGGTAAACGCGCATCCGTAGGAGCCGGTATCGGTAATACGACAGAAACGATTTCAGGTAGCTGTTCTCCGAAAGATTTCGAAACAATGATGCAGCTTACTTACCTGACATTCACTTCTCCACGCAAGGATAATGAAGCTTTCGAATCTTATAAGAACCGCCTGAAAGCTGAACTTCAGAATGCGGACGCCAATCCGATGAGTGCTTTCAGCGACACGATTACAAGCGCATTATACAGCAATCATCCGCGTGCTATCAAGATGAAAGAAAACATGGTAGACAAAATCAACTATGACCGCATCATTGATATGTACAAAGACCGTTACAAAGATGCCAGTGACTTTACTTTCTACCTGGTAGGAAATGTGGATTTGGAAAAAGTAAAACCAATGATTGCCAAGTATCTGGGAAGCCTGCCGGCTATCAACCGCAAAGAGACTTTCAAAGATAACAAGATGTATATCCGCAAGGGAAAATACAAGAATGAGTTTGCCAAGAAACAGGAAACTCCGATGGCTACCATCATGTTCTTCTATAGCGGCACTTGCAAATACGATCTGCGCAACAATATCCTGCTCAGCTTCCTTGACCAGGCTTTAGATATGGTTTACACAGCAGAGATCCGCGAAAAAGAGGGTGGAACTTATGGAGTAAGCTGTAACGGAAGTCTCGGAAAATATCCGAAAGAAGAACTCATTCTTCAGATTGTATTCCAAACAGACCCTGCCAAGAAAGATAAATTGTCTGCTGTTGTCGTAGAACAATTGAACAAGATGGCAAAAGAAGGTCCGTCTGCCGAACACATGCAGAAGATCAAAGAGTATATGTTGAAGAAATATAAAGATGCACAGAAAGAAAACGGCTACTGGCTTAATAATCTGGACGAATACTTCTATACAGGTATCGACAATACAAAAGATTACGAAAAGATAGTCAACAGCATTACAGCAAAAGAAGTGCAAGACTTCCTCGCTAAGCTGCTGAAACAGAACAACGAAATTCAAGTTGTAATGACTATGCCGGAAGAAGCCAAATAAAATTCTCTAGCATATCAACAGAATGATGATATTCAACGAATTACGCAAACATGGAAGGCTCGCCGCCAAACGGCATCCGATGTATGAAAAGAACAAAGTAGCTAAAATACTCGGTTATGTCATGAGCGCATTCTGGGCCGGTTACCTGATATTCTTCGGTACGACGTTCGCGTTCGGTTTTTCAGATATGGTTCCCAATCGGGAACCATATCACGTTATGAACGGCGTAGTTTTGATTTTTATCCTGGCACTCGATTTCCTGTTGCGTGTTCCGTTCCAAAAGACACCGACACAGGAGGTAAAGCCCTACCTCCTGCTGCCGGTTAAACGGAATCGCGTCATCGACTTTCTTCTTATCCGTTCCGGACTTAGTCTGTTCAACCTGTTCTGGTTATTCCTATTTGTCCCTTTTTCTTTCATCACCATTACCAAATTCTTTGGTACCATTGGAGTCATTACCTATCTCATAGGCATTTTACTTCTGATTATCGCTAACAATTACTGGTATTTGCTTTGCCGGACACTTATCAATGAACGTATTTGGTGGATTCTGTTACCCATCGTTTTTTACGGTGGAACAGGTTGCCTTCTTTTAATTCCCCAAGACAGTCCGCTCTTCTATTTTTTCATGGATCTGGGAGACGGGTATATTCAAGGGGACATCCTCTATTTTCTCGGCACGATACTGGTCATCATCCTTCTATGGCTGATCAACCGCAAGATTATGTCCGGACTTATCTATGCAGAATTATCCAAAGTAGATGATACCCGGATCAAGCATGTTTCCGAATACAAATTCTTCGAACGTTACGGAGAAGTTGGCGAGTACATGAGACTGGAACTGAAAATGCTCCTACGCAACCGCCGTTGTAAGGGCTCACTGCGCAGTATCACCATCGTAGTTATAGCCTTCTCCACCCTGCTCAGTTTTTCGAGTGTCTATGACGGTAACGTCATGACCTCCTTTATCTGCGTTTACAATTTTGCCGCTTTCGGAATGATCATCTTATCACAAATAATGTCATTCGAGGGTAATTACATCGACGGATTGATGTCTCGCAAAGAATCAATCAGAAGTTTGCTTAAAGCTAAATACTACATTTATAGTATAGGTGAAATCATTCCTTTCCTATTGATGATTCCCGCCATCATCATGCACAAACTGACTCTGTTAGGTGCTTTCGCCTGGTTTTTCTATACCATCGGCTTTATTTATTTCTGTTTTTTCCAACTGGCTGTTTACAATAAGCAGACAGTCCCCCTCAACGAAAAAGTAACAAGCCGCCAAACCAACAGTGCGATACAGATGTTAGTCAACTTTGGGGCATTCGGTGTCCCTCTTATTTTATACAGCCTATTAAATACATTTTTAGGTGAAACGATTACTTACACCATCCTGTTGGTAATCGGGCTTGGTTTTGTCCTGACTTCTCCGTTATGGATCAAGAATGTATATCATCGCTTCATGGAGCGGAGATACGAAAATATGGAAGGTTTCAGAGACAGCCGCCAATAAAAAGTTCATGAATCATTAACCCATATAAACATAGAAAGTCATGATTGCCATTGACAGACTTAGAAAGAATTTCGGTGAAAAGGTTGCGGTAGATATAGAACACTATGAAATCAATCAAGGTGATATGCTCGGCTTGGTAGGAAACAACGGTGCCGGAAAGACAACGCTTTTCCGATTAATGCTCGACCTATTAAAAGCGGACAACGGGAAAGTAGTGATCAATGACATTGACGTAAGCCAAAGCGAAGACTGGAAAAGCTTTACAGGCGCATTTATAGATGACGGATTTTTGATTGACTATCTTACTCCTGAAGAATATTTCTACTTCATCGGAAAGATGTACGGATTAAAAAAGGAGGAGGTGGACGAACGCCTGGTTACTTTTGAACGCTTCATGAACGGAGAAGTGATCGGACACAAGAAACTGATCCGTAATTACTCCGCCGGCAACAAACAGAAAATCGGTATCATCTCCGCCATGCTTCATCATCCACAATTATTGATATTGGATGAACCGTTCAATTTCCTCGATCCCAGTTCCCAGTCTGTCATCAAACATCTGCTGAAAAAATATAACGAAGAATACCGGGCAACAGTCATAATCTCCAGTCATAACCTGAATCATACGGTAGATGTATGTCCTCGAATTGCTTTGCTGGAATATGGGGTAATCATCCGCGATATAACCAACAAGGACAATTCAGCCGAAAAAGAGCTGGAAGATTATTTTAATGTGAAAGAATGAGGGTATTTACTATTTAAGAATAAACGATGAAAGCAAAATTCAAACTGATACTTATTCTAGTAGGGCTGACCGCCATGCTCAGTTCCTGCCGCACCTCCGCTCCGCGTCTGGATTATCAGGCATTGGCACGGGCTTCTATCCTATTAGGGGTGGACATCAATATGGAAGATAACCACAAGCTCTATCTGGAAGCGGCCAATTGGATAGGAACTCCCTATCGTGGAGGTGGAGACTCAAAGAGAGGTACTGACTGTTCCGGCATGGTTTATCAGATATATCGTAAAGTATACCGCATTCAAGTGCCACGCAACACGGAGGCCCTGAAAAGCAGGAGCAACAAGATAGCCAAACGAAACCTGAAAGAAGGAGACTTGCTCTTTTTTACCAGCAATCGCTCTAAAAGAAAAGTAGCCCATGTCGGCATCTACCTGAAGAATGGAAAGTTCATTCATGCCAGCACAAGTAAAGGAGTAATAGTCAGCAGGCTAAGTGAAGATTACTATAACAGACATTGGATTAGCGGAGGCAGAATCCGTTAACAATCAAACCCCAAAGTTCCCTATGAATTATAAAACCTATTTATTTGATTTCGACTATACCCTGGCCGATTCGTCACGCGGCATCGTTAAATGCTTCAGAATCGTACTTACCCGTCACCAATATTTGACAGTCACTGATGAAGCTATCAAACGTACTATCGGTAAAACACTCGAAGAATCTTTCAGCATTCTGACCGGAGTGACCGACCCGGCACAACTTGCAGCCTTCCGACAGGAATACAGGCAGGAAGCAGATATACACATGAACGTGAATACCTGTCTTTTTCCCGACACATTATCAACATTGACAGCGCTGAAAAAACAAGGTGCCCGTATCGGCATTATCTCTACTAAATATCGTTTTAGAATAGTAAGCTTTTTGGAAAAGTATATGCCCGAAGATTTTCTGGATATTGTGGTGGGCGGAGAAGATGTGAAAGCCGCCAAACCTTCACCGGAAGGAGTACGATTTGCTTTGAAACATTTGGGTAGTGCACCTCAAGAGACCTTGTACATCGGAGACAGCACCGTTGATGCGGAGACTGCCTGCAACGCCGGAGTGGACTTTGCCGGAGTACTCAACGGAATGACTACCGCAGAAGAACTGCAAGCTTATCCACACAAAATCATCATGAGAAATCTTGAAGAGTTAGTCCGATAGCAAAAAAATAAAAGAAATATTTGCCGGGTATGAATAAAAATAGTACTTTTGCGCCCGATTATTCCGCAACGGGTTCGACAAAGAGTTCTCTAAGTGATTAAAGACCACCCGCCGGAGCTAACTTATACATTATATATAAGATGTACGCAATTGTAGAAATTAACGGTCAGCAGTTTAAAGCAGAAGCTGGTCAGAAGTTGTTCGTTCACCACATCGAAGGTGCAGAAAACGGTTCAACAGTAGAATTTGAAAAAGTTCTTTTGGTAGACAAAGACGGAAACGTAACAGTAGGTGCTCCTATTGTAGAAGGCGCTAAAGTTGTTTGCCAGGTTGTATCAAACTTGGTTAAAGGTGACAAAGTACTTGTTTTCCACAAGAAAAGAAGAAAAGGTCACAGAAAATTGAACGGTCACCGTCAACAGTTCACTGAGTTAACAATCACAGAAGTAGTAGCTTAATCAATTTAAAAAGTAAGAAGAAATGGCACATAAAAAAGGTGTCGGTAGTTCTAAGAACGGCCGCGAATCAGCAAGTAAGAGATTAGGCGTTAAGATATTTGGTGGCGAAGCTTGCAAAGCAGGCAACATCATCGTTCGTCAAAGAGGTACTGAATTCCATCCGGGTGAAAATATCGGAATGGGTAAAGACCACACTCTTTTCGCTTTGGTAGATGGTACAGTTAGTTTCAAGGTAGGCAAAGAAGACAGAAGATATGTTTCTGTTGTTCCTGCAACTGAAGCGTAATTGCATTACAGAAAATATTCAAGAGAAGGAGATGTAATCCAAGTGATTGCATCTCCTTTCTTTTTTATGTCAGTTTTCATTGCTTGGTTCTTTGTTTTTTCTTTATCTTTGCATCCATTAAACGAAAGTTCATTAAAAGTATAGATATGCTTACCATTAAACAAATTACAGAAAACACAGAGGCGGTTATCCGCGGACTGGAAAAGAAGCATTTCAAAAATGCAAAAGAGACAATCGACCAAGTGATTGCTTTAAACGACAAGAGACGTACTACACAAAATCAATTAGATAAAAACCTGGCAGAGGTCAACTCGCTTTCGCGTACTATCGGACAACTGATGAAAGAAGGCAAGAAAGAAGAGGCTGAATCTGCACGTGCCCGCGTTGCCGAACTGAAAGAAGGTAACAAAGAATTGGATGCTGTCATGACACAAGCTGCAACAGAAATGCAGAACGTGCTCTACACGATCCCCAATGTTCCTTATGACAGTGTACCTGAAGGTGTAGGAGCAGAAGACAATGTCGTAGAAAAGATGGGGGGCATGGAAACAGAACTTCCTAAAGATGCGCTTCCTCATTGGGAATTGGCTAAAAAATACGACCTGATTGATTTCGATCTGGGTGTAAAAATCACAGGTGCAGGTTTCCCTGTATACAAAGGTAAAGGCGCACAACTTCAACGTGCCCTTATCAACTTCTTCTTGGACGAAGCACGCAAGTCCGGATATACCGAAATCATGCCGCCGACAGTTGTCAACGCTGCTTCCGGTTACGGCACAGGACAGCTTCCCGACAAAGAAGGACAGATGTATCACTGCGAAGTAGACGATTTATATCTGATCCCGACAGCAGAAGTCCCTGTGACAAACATCTATCGTGACGTAATTCTGGAAGAGAAACAGTTACCGATTATGAACTGCGCATACACTCAATGTTTCCGTCGTGAAGCAGGTTCATACGGCAAAGATGTGCGTGGTCTGAACCGCCTGCACGAATTCTCCAAAGTAGAATTAGTCCGTATCGACAAGCCGGAACATTCTAAGCAGTCTCATCAAGAAATGCTTGACCACGTAGAAGGCCTGTTGCAGAAACTGGAACTTCCGTACCGCATACTTCGCCTTTGCGGTGGCGACATGAGTTTCACCGCTGCGCTCTGCTTCGACTTTGAAGTATATTCGGAAGCACAGAAACGCTGGTTGGAAGTAAGTTCCGTATCCAATTTCGATACTTATCAGGCCAACCGTCTGAAATGCCGTTACCGTAACGCGGACAAGAAAACCGAGCTTTGCCATACATTGAACGGTTCGGCATTGGCACTCCCCCGTATCGTTGCCGCTTTGCTCGAAAACAACCAGACTCCGGAAGGTATCAGAATCCCGAAAGCACTGATTCCATATTGCGGCTTCGACATGATAGACTAATAAAAGAGCAAGTATATAAAGAGCCACTCATCAAAAGAGTGGCTTTTCTTTTTTGTTTTTCGTAAATAAGCTGTATCTTTGCCGAAATTTATAACATTCTGATAGCAGTTACGTAATAAAACCAACAAAATAATTAGATAATGAACAAAATCATTAGCAAAGAACGCTTTTCTGAGAAAGTATTCAAATTTGAGATTGAAGCTCCTCTGATTGCTAAATCTCGTAAGGCCGGACACTTCGTCATCGTACGTGTAGGCGAAAAGGGAGAACGTATGCCTCTGACTATAGCCGGTTCTGACGTAAAGAAAGGCACTATTACCTTAGTAGTACAGGAAGTCGGGCTTTCTTCAACCCGTCTTTGCGAGCTGAACGAGGGTGATTACATTACGGATGTAGTAGGTCCGTTGGGACAGGCTACACACATTGAGAAGTTCGGAACAGTAGTTTGTGCCGGTGGTGGTGTAGGTGTTGCTCCGATGCTCCCCATTGTACAGGCTTTGAAAGCTGCCGGAAATCGTGTGATTACCGTATTGGCGGGACGTAACAAAGATCTTATCATCCTGGAGAAAGAAATGCGTGAAAGTTCCGACGAAGTAATCATCATGACGGACGACGGTTCATACGGCCGCAAAGGTCTGGTGACGGAAGGTGTGGAAGAAGTTATCAAACGCGAGAAAGTGGATAAATGCTTCGCCATCGGTCCTGCAATCATGATGAAATTCGTTTGCTTGCTAACCAAAAAATATGAGATTCCGACCGATGTTTCACTAAACACTATCATGGTGGACGGAACAGGTATGTGCGGTGCTTGCCGTATTACCGTAGGAGGAAAAACGAAATTCGTTTGTGTAGACGGTCCCGAATTTGACGGTCACCAGGTTAATTTTGACGAAATGCTGAAACGTATGGGTGCGTTCAAGAATATCGAACGCGAAGAAATGCACAAGCTGGAGTCAGAATGCGAAGCTACTAAAGAAATAGACGAAAACAGCCGCAATGCAGCCTGGAGACAGGAGTTGCGCAAATCAATGAAACCCAAAGAACGTACAGCGATTCCCCGTGTAGAGATGAATGAGCTTGACCCGGAATACCGTTCACACAGCCGCAAAGAAGAGGTAAATCAAGGTTTGACGGCAGAACAGGCAGTTACAGAAGCCAAACGCTGTCTTGACTGTGCTAATCCGGGATGTACTGAAGGCTGTCCGGTAGGTATCGATATTCCTCGTTTCATCAAAAATATCGAGCGCGGAGAGTTCCTCGAAGCAGCCAAAACCTTGAAAGAGACAAGTGCGCTTCCGGCTGTTTGCGGTCGTGTTTGTCCGCAGGAGAAACAGTGCGAATCAAAATGTATTCATCTGAAAATGAATGAGAAGCCGGTCGCTATCGGTTATTTGGAACGCTTTGCCGCTGATTACGAACGCGAAAGCGGACAAATTTCAGTACCTGTCATCGCTGATAAGAATGGTATCAAAATAGCAGTAATCGGTTCCGGACCTGCCGGACTGGCATTTGCCGGTGATATGGCTAAGTTTGGCTATGATGTAACTGTATTTGAGGCATTACATGAAATCGGTGGTGTATTGAAATACGGTATTCCCGAATTCCGTCTGCCCAACAAGATTGTAGATGTAGAAATAGACAACCTTGTGAAGATGGGGGTTAACTTTATCAAGGACTGCATCGTAGGAAAAACAATCAGCGTGGAGGATTTGAAGGCAGAAGGTTTCAAAGGCATATTTGTCGCTTCCGGTGCAGGACTGCCGAACTTTATGAATATTCCCGGAGAGAACTCGATCAACATCATGTCTTCCAACGAATATCTCACCCGTGTCAATCTGATGGACGCAGCCAGTGAAGAATCCGACACTCCGGTAGCTTTCGGCAAGAATGTAGCGGTTATCGGTGGAGGAAACACAGCTATGGATTCTGTTCGTACCGCCAAGCGTCTGGGTGCCGAACGTGCCATGATTATCTACCGCCGTTCGGAAGAAGAGATGCCCGCACGTATCGAGGAGGTAAAACATGCCAAAGAAGAGGGAGTAGAATTCCTGACACTCCATAATCCCATCGAATACATAGCCGACGAACAGGGATGCGTTAAACAGGTAGTCCTGCAAAAGATGGAATTAGGTGAACCGGATGCTTCCGGACGTCGCAGTCCTGTACCCGTTCCCGGAGCAACAGAAACAATAGACATCGATCTGGCCATCGTCAGTGTAGGTGTATCTCCCAACCCGATTGTTCCGAGTTCTATCAAAGGACTGGAATTAGGACGCAAAGGAACGATTGCCGTTAATGACAATATGGAATCTTCCATTCCCATGATTTATGCAGGCGGTGACATCGTGCGCGGTGGGGCAACGGTCATTCTCGCTATGGGAGACGGCCGCAAGGCTGCTGCTGCCATGAATGAGCAACTAAAAGCAAATGCCGGTAACTAACCGCCGGCGCTTGCTTCAGCATAATAAAAATAGAATAAGGAAAGCCCCGTCTACATCAAGTAAACGGGGCTTTTCTTATTATTCAAATATCAAAGATACTTTCCTACTTTACCACTTTGTTTGTCTCTGGATCCGGGAAAATAACTGTCGGTTTAAACGACTTGGCTTCCTCAAAATCCATCAATGCGTAAGACATGATAATAACAATATCATCCGGTTGCACCTTACGTGCCGCAGCACCATTCAGGCAAATCTTGCCCGAACCGCGTTCACCTTTGATAATGTAGGTTTCAAAGCGCTCGCCGTTATTGTTATCGGCAATATACACTTTCTCCCCCGCAATCATGTTTGCAGCGTCCAGCAAATCCTCATCAATCGTGATGCTACCCATATAGTTTAAGTTAGCTTCCGTGACGCGCGCGCAATGAATTTTCGACTTCAACACTTCAATCATCATAAGGTTTCGTCTTTTTAGTTATTCTTTATATTTAATGTTATCAATCAGTCGTACTTCCCCGCAGAATACGGTGATACACCCTACCGCATAAGAAGTATCTTCCCAATCATTTATTTTCTGCAATGTATTTCCGTCTACAATCTCAAAGTACTCCAAACGCAAGCCCGGTGCAGCTTCAATCGCATCTTCCACCATCTTTTGCGTCTCACTTACCGTATGAGTGGCCGCAAAGTTACGACTTTTAAATAATGTGCGGGAAATATTTAAAGCATTTTCACGTTCTTCTGCAGACAAACGCTTGTTACGGCTACTCAATGCCAACCCGTCTTCTTCACGTACGATAGGGCAACCCACAATCTCCAAAGAATAATTTAATTGCCGAACCATCTCACGGATAATCGCCAACTGCTGGAAATCCTTCTCACCGAAATAAGCCCTATCCGGCTGCACTGCGTCAAACAGCTTGCTGACAATCTGGCAAACACCATTGAAATGTCCCGGACGGAACGCTCCTTCCATCACAGTATCCAACGGAGCATAACTGAACTGACGGGTATCCGGTTCCGGGTACATCTCGCTCACCGAAGGAACAAATACCAATGCTGCACCACATTCTTCCAACAAGCTGCAATCAGCCTCCAACGTACGCGGATATTTCTCTAAATCGTTTTTATCGTTAAACTGTGTGGGATTCACAAAGACACTCACTACAGTTACACCATTCTCACTTACGCTGCGCTTTACCAGAGATGCGTGTCCCGCATGCAAAGCACCCATTGTAGGAACCAATCCTACCTTTTTACCCTGGGCTTTCAGTGCCGACAATTCGGCCTGTAAGTCCTTGATAGTGTGCACTACTTTCATTTTCGTCTATTGGTTTATGTTTTACTCGTTTGCAAAAACTCTGCAAAATAAACTAATATTTGCCACATAAAGAAAGAATATCTTATTTAATGTGTCTTTTTTTTCGTATCTTTGCAGAATATTATAGTGAACTATTGTTATTATGACAAAGGCGAATAAAGTTTTATTTATTACTCAAGAGATTACACCTTACGTTTCAGAATCCGAAATGGCCAATATAGGTAGAAACCTTCCACAGGCGATCCAAGAAAAAGGCCGTGAAATCAGAACCTTTATGCCCAAATGGGGAAACATCAATGAGCGCAGAAACCAACTGCACGAAGTGATTCGTCTTTCCGGTATGAATCTGATTATTGACGATACTGACCACCCCCTAATCATAAAAGTCGCTTCTATTCAATCCGCACGTATGCAGGTATATTTCATCGACAATGATGATTATTTCCAGAACCGTATGCAGACTGCAGACGAAAATGGTGTGGAATATGATGATAACGACAGCCGCGCCATCTTCTATGCACGCGGCGTGCTGGAAACGGTGAAGAAGTTGCGCTGGTGTCCGGATGTAATTCACTGTCACGGCTGGATGACTGCTTTGGGTCCTCTTTATATTAAGAAAGCCTACAAAGACGAACCTTCCTTCCGTGACGCTAAAGTAGTATTCTCAGTTTATGAAGACGACTTTAAAAATACACTTAGCGATGACTTTGCAACTAAATTGATGTTGAAAGGTATCACAAAGAAAGACTTGGGTGATTTGAAAGAACCGGTAGATTATGCTGCTCTCTGCAAACTAGCTGTTGATTATTCCGATGGAGTAATACAAAACAGTGAAAAAGTGGACGAATCCATTATTGAATATGCCCGCCAATCAGGCAAGCTGGTACTTGATTACCAAAATCCGGAAAACTATGCAGATGCCTGCAATGAATTCTACGATAAGGTATGGGAAACTACTGCCAGCAATAACGAAGAAGAATAAAAAATTCAAGATACGACGATCATGAAAGCAAAATATGCCTTAATAGCTTTATTGGCAATCACTTTTTTCGGCTGTGATGATAATACAGCCGGTTTGGGACTAGGAATGTTTCCGGGAAGTGACCAGAATATTAATGGAAAACTAACGACATTTGACGTGACAACCAAATCTATTCCTGTCGGAGAAGTTTACGCCAAAACAAATATCGGATATGTAGGAAAGTTTACAGATGAAACATTTGGAACTTATCAAGCTGGCTTTTTAGCTCAACTTAACTGTCCGGAAGGCATGACCTTTCCTGAAGCTTTCAAAGGAGATTACAATAGTGGTACAGGAAAGATGATAACGGATTTCGATAATGTAGAAAAAAGCGTATCTAAAAGCTACACGCCCATTAAAGACGATCAAGGCAAAGACATCGGCAACTGTCAAATTAACATTTATCTTTGGTATGACAGCTATTTTGGAGATTCTTTGACCGCTTGCCGTTTGAGTATGTATGAATTGGATCAGAAAGTAGACGGAGCATATTGGTACAAAGACCCGAAAGCCTATTATACCAACATTGATCCCACCCTATATTATAATCAAGAGACCAGTTTATTGGGTAGAAAATCTTACACAGCAGTTGATTTATCCATTAGCGACTCCATACGCAACCTTTCGACTTATACTCCTTACGTTAAGATCACATTAGATAAGACAAAAACAGAAGAACTAGGAAAAGATCTTTTAACGCAAGGACGTACGAAAGACCTGTATAAAAAATTTCAAAGTATATTTCCCGGACTATATGTCGAAAGCGACTATGGAGATGGTACAATTCTCTACGTTAATGCTGTGCAAATGGACGTAGCATTTCTAGAACATGCTAGAGACAGTATAACAGGCGCTAAATTACACACGTATACAGGAAAAGACTCCGTGATATATGCTGGACGTTCTTTCACATCCACACGTGAAGTTATTCAAGCAAACAAGCTAGAGAATGGCACAAAAATTGACGAGTGTATTGACCAAAAAGACTGTACTTACCTAAAAAGTCCTGCAGGGATATTCACAGAGGTAACACTGCCTATCGAAGAAATATCGAACAAACTCGGAAATGATACACTGAATGCCGTTAAATTAAGCATTCCTATTTATAATGAAGCGACAAGTGATAAGAAATTCGGAATGTCAGTTCCTAGAAGTGTTTTGTTGATACGTAAAAAATATAAAGACGATTTCTTTAAAAACAATGAGTTAAGTGACGGTATAAAATCATCCTTATTTGATTATTCATCTTCTACAACGAGTCTCACCGCATACACATTCAACAACATCACTCAGATGGTAAATGATTGTTTGGCCGATAAAGATAAAGGAGAAGATTGGAATAAATTTGTACTTATTCCAGTACTTGTAACTAAAGACTCTTCCTCAAACAGTTATTATGGAAGTTCTTCTAACGTAATCAGCATACAGCACGATTTAAAGCCTGGTTATGCACGATTGAAAGGCGGAGCATACGCAACGGAAGCGTCCCCCGAAGAGCAAGATAAATATAAATTAAAACTTGAGGTCGTTTCTACAAGTTTCAAGCAATAATTTTGTTCACCACAGATTACACAGATTCTCACAGATTATTTTATAGAAAACTAAATCAGTTATTTCAATATTTAATCTGTGAGAATCTGTGTAATCTGTGGTGAGTCTCCCCCGTAGAAGCACAATAAAAACCCCGTGAGTTTGATGTAAATTACATCTCATTCACGGGGTTTCGTTATAATCAGATACTTATTCCTTCTTTACTTTTCAGTTGTTTTGGTTTTCTTGGGTCTTCCGGTTGTTTTTTTCGGTTCAGCTTCAACCTTTTTAGCAGCAGCCTTCTTTGCTACGGATTTCGTAGCCGTTTTCTTAGCAGCAGTTTCTTTAGCTACCTTTGCCTGCAACTTCTCAACCATTTTCTCCAACTCAGTAATTTCATCTCCCTGGTTCTTGATCGTAGTCAGCAAAGAATTAAGTTCCTCGCTATCCACATCGGCAGGATACAATGAATCCACCCGTTTAATGAAGTCACCTAAAATATTCATGTAGTTAGTGAACGCATCATAAGGAGAATCATAAATACCACGATTCAGCCAGATACCCGTATTCTTCGTAGTCATAAAACGGAAGTTGTTACTTGCCTGCAAATAATCCCAGTCCTGCTTGATACGGCGGTCATCACTCAGATGAACGCGTTCCGCCACACTATACAATTTGTTGAAAGCCTCACGTTGCATGACATTACCCAACCAGCAGCTAGTATCTCTTTCCTCATCCACCCATGACATCGGATAGGCAACGTCAAGCTGAGATACAGATTTCAGTTTCGTCACAATTTCGGTCGGTGTAGAGAAAGTAATACCTTTCGCCTTTGCGCATTCCGGCAAAGCCTTCAAGAACTCCAGAATATTAGAAGACAACGGTTGAGCCATACCAAGCGCACTCAATTCCATAAAGATATTGATAACCTGTTCTTCCTGTGGCAACGCATCAATCCAACTGATATACTTATCTGCAAACAGAGGATATTCCGCCCAATCCGAGTTGGAGAAACGCAAACTGATATCATCCGACAACTTAAAATCTCTCAACAGAAGTTTAAGACTGGGAGCTTGATTGCAGTGATATACATAATGCGGACTCTTCCATCCCAATACGTGCTTAGCACCTTCCGTCAACATTCCTTTGAAGCCCATAGAAGCCACCAATCCACCAATATCGTCCGAGTAAATCAAACTGGAATTGCGGAATACTTTCGGTTCTTTGCCAAACATCTGTTTCATCTTATTACGCTGGCGAATCACCTCCTCACGGAAACAATCCTCGTTAGCAAGTGAGGACAGACCGTGTGAATAAGGTTCGCAAAGGAACTCGCAACAACCGGTATCGTTCAACTGATGCAACAAATCAATTACTGCCGGAGCATGGATCTCCAACTGTTCCAAAGCCACACCCGAGATAGAAAGCGCCACCTTGAAAGCGCCACCCGAATTTTTAGCCATCTCAATCAATGCACTGAGAGCAGGAATATATGAACGTTCGGCAACCTCATTCATACTCGTTTCATTCGCATAATCATCATAATAATAATGATCATTACCGATATCGAAGAAACGATAACGTTTCAAATGTATAATTTGATGTATTTCAAAATAAAGACAGATAGTTCTCATTTTTGTATATTGTTTCGTTATTTACCATAGTTTCTTAACACATCCTCGTAGAGAGCACGGATTCTCAAGCCTACCTTTTCCCAAGTAATTCCATCCACTTCCCGCTTTCCTTCTTCCTGTAGATACTGGAAAAGAGACGGATTGGTACAAATGGAATAAATCGCATCGGCCATCGCATGAATATCCCAATAATCAGTCTTAATCACCTTATCAAGAATTTCACCGCATCCCGACTGCTTTGATATAATGGAAGGCGTTCCACATTGCATCGCTTCCAACGGGGCGATACCGAAAGGCTCTGATACAGAAGGCATAACAAACACATCGCTATTCTTATAAACCTCATATACCTGCTTACCTTTCATAAATCCCGGAAAATGGAAACGGTCGGCAATACCACGCTCGGCAACCAGATTGATCATGGCATTCAACATATCACCCGAACCTGCCATCACGAAACGGATGTTATGGGTACGCTGCAACACCAGAGCGGCTGCCTCCACAAAGTACTCAGGACCTTTCTGCATTGTGATACGTCCGAGGAAAGTAACCACTTTCTCTTTTGAATGATCGGGACGTGGAATATCTTGAAGTTCCTGCGACAATGGATAAACGGCATTGTGCATGGCAAATACTTTTCTTGGATCCTGATGATATTCATTAATCACCGTACGGCGGGTCAGTTCGGACACACACATGATACAGTCGGCATGATCCATACCGTTCTTCTCAATCGAATAAACAGTCGGATTGACTTTTCCGCGAGAACGGTCAAAATCCGTAGCGTGCACATGAATACAAAGCGGTTTGCCGCTCACCATCTTAGCGTGCACACCGGCAGGATAAGTCAGCCAGTCATGCGCATGGATAATATCAAACTCCTGCTGACGGGCTACTACTCCGGCAATAATCGAAAAGTTGTTGATTTCCTCGTGCAGATTTCCAGGATAACCTCCTGCAAACTCCATACATCCCAAATCATTGACATGCATATATGAGAAATCGGCATAAATATGGTCGCGGAAAGAATAATATTCTTCCGGTGACATCCCCCCCTGCAAGCGTGACTTCAGATAATCATAATTAACATCACGCCACACAATAGGCACTTGGTTCATACCGATTATTTTCAAAAATTTTTCTTCTTCACCACAGGGCTTAGGCATACAAAATACTGTTTCCATATCACCCTGCAAGCTCAATCCTTTAGTTATTCCGTAAGAAGCAACCGCAAGACCACCATATATTTTCGGAGGGAATTCCCATCCAAACATTAAAACTTTCATCTTCGTTCCTCCTTTCTTTAATAATATTTAGACAGCAGCTTCAAAACACGTAATATTTCCGCTACATTCATTGCAAATGACACAGCACCACGTCCTCTGAAAGGCGGATTTCCATCAAACAGTTCGGCAATGGAACCCACACAATGGCTTGTCATTTCATCATCATAGCTAATCAACTGACGCTCAACGAACGACAGTCCGCTCGTCTTATAGATCCGTAAGTAAGCCTCCAGATAGAATCCCATCAGCCAAGGCCAAGCCGTTCCCTGATGATATGCATAATCACGCTGTACCTGCGGACCTACATAATTCGGATTGTATCCCCCACTCTTCGGACTCAGTGAGCGAATTCCCTTAGGAGTAAGTAATTCTTTGGTTACGATATCTAGCACCTGTTTCTTCTGTGCCCTGTCCAAAGGAGAATAATCAAATGCTACGGTAAATATCATGTTCGGACGTACACTCCAATCCATCATATTACCATCTACATAATCGAGCAAATATCCATATTCGTTACGGAACACCTCCACGAATGATTTACCGGTCACTTCGGCCTGCGCATCAAGTTCATCTGCAAGGATTACATCACCACCTTCGCGTACCAAATCAGCCACAAAGCGCAACGCATTATACCACAACGCATTAAATTCAACAATATATCCCGTACGCGGAATCACCGGATGACCGTTTACCGTAGAATTCATCCAAGTAATCGCCTTCTCCGTACCGTTGGCATACAACAGTCCGTTTTCATGCAGGAAGAGGTTATCATGCTTCCTTTGACGGATAAATACCATGATATCTTTCAAAAGCTCTCCATATTTCTGGCGGCACTGTTCGCGCGAAGTTTCTTTGGTATATTGCTGCAAAGCCCATACAGCCCACAGCAACACATCGGGGTGTTCCATTTCATAAATTTTGTACCCCACAGGCTCTTCATTGATGAAGTTACGGATTGCCTTTTCCGCCGTTTTCATCACATCTTCAAACTGATCTATCTCGTCAATGGCAAGTGTCAGTCCCGGCAAAGCGATGAACATATCGCGCGCCCGACATTTGAACCACGGATAACCGGCAAGAATATAGTGTTCGCCCTCCTGCTGATTGTGGAATTGATGAGCAGAGTTCTCCAAACAGTGGTAGAAACTATCACGCGGCGTACGATCGGCCACTTCCGCTTCAAAAGTCTGTTTCAGTCTGCGAGTCGTCGTTTCCGAAATTCCGGCAGAGAAAACAATGCTTTCTCCTTTCTTTATATCCACTTCGAAATAACCGGGTACATAAAGATCTTCATTGAAGTCATATCCGCGCTCCTGTTCCTTCGGATATTCGATTCCCCGATACCAGTCGGGTTGGAAATGGAATTCACATTTTTTATTCAACTGCATGTAAAGTTCCGGATATCCGGGATACATACAAGTCTTGATCCCGTTCTCCACTAATTGATACTCACGGCTCGCCTGAGCGTTTTCATGGGTATATTCGCGTACACTTCTGAAAGCAAGAAACGGCCGGAAACGCAAAGTTGTCGCCGAATGAGCGTCCAGCAACGTATAACGAATCAGGATTCTATTTTCATGATGTACAAAGATTTTTTCTTTGCGGAGAACCACACCTCCAACACGGTAAGTTGTCGCCGGGATATGTTCACAATCAAATTCACGGATATACTTGTGCCCGTTAGGACTGAAGTTATTTCCTTGATATTTATGCAATCCCAAGTTAAACTCTGCACCGTGTTGAATTACCGTTTCATCAAGAGAAGATAGCAGCACATGATTTTCATCGTCGATATTGGGAACAGGAATTACCAACAGTCCGTGATATTTGCGTGTGTTACAATCAACAATCGTTGTACAATGATAAGCTCCTGCCTTGTTCGTCCGGAGAATTTCTCTCTGCAGAGATTCTTCCAGATTCGTCATGAGGGTCTTGTCAAATCGTAAATAACTCATAGTTGTGCATTATTTAAAGGTTAATTATTGGTCATTTATTGTATATATATTACCGCCATATTGCATATATATCGGCTAGAGCGGTATACACAACGGGTATAATGCCCAAATGTACAAATTATAGATAAAAACAAAAATAAAAAGGCTTTTTATTTTCAGTTTTTGTGCAAATATTCGTAGTATTGCGTAAAATATCTAAAGAAAAGAATGTCGTGAAGCAAGATATTCAGCGTATCATGCTGGCTACAGCAAAATTTTTGTTCCCAATTTTTATCCTAATATGTCTTGGAAAACTAAGAGTCACCACAGAGACAGAACGAAGGTCGAATGCTATGTTCTATTAATATCTTATTTATTTTTCGCTGCCAATAATTCCTTTATTGCATTCTCCAGCTTATAATCATGTAAATTACGCACTGCAATTTTCCCTTTCTGATCGATCACAATAATAAAAGGAATCGCACTTATAGCATAATCTTTAGTTATCGTACCATGCCAACCTTTCAAGTCAGAGATTTGCGGCCAAGGAATCTGATGTTTTTTCACTGCAGCCTCCCATGCACTTCTTTTCGTATCCAGAGAAACACTGACAATATCTAATCCTTGCCCGTGATAGGTTTGATACAACGATTTCAAAAAAGAAAGTTCCTGCACGCAAGGCACACACCAAGATGCCCAAAAATCAACCATTGTCACATGACCAGGATGTACGTAATCGGACAATTTCACCTCTTTTCCTGCTAAATCCCTACAAATAAAGTCACGATAGACATTACCAATCTCTGTTAATTCTACGGACTCTCTCCAATGCTCCACAGCCTCTTTATCTTTTTCCTTCTTCAATTCTGCTTTGCATCGATAATTTTCGCCTACCAAAGCCAATAAATTAGCGTAAATATCTGCCGGATAATAATTTTCCGGATAAAAGAAAAAGAAAAATGCTCCAACCTCTGTTCCTATATAATCGGAAACAAATCGGACATGAGCCGGCTTCAGTTCGTTATACAATGCACCGATACGCTGATTGAAGGCAGACATTTCCTCTGGATTCAAAGTACGTGACTTCTCTACGGAATCCCGTTCAGCCACAAGCACATTATTTCTTTTCTTAATCTCCCGATTTAGAGCTAAAAGGCGATCATCATATTGTTGATTCAGCATTCCTCCTTCCAATCGAACTCCCAAAGAAGTATAATCCAGTTTTATCTCTCCAGTCTCCACAATACAATTACATTCCGGCAGACCATACATAAAATGATCATCTTTCGGCGGCAAAGCCAATTTGACGACAAAAGGTTCACCATTCACTTGACACTCAAAGCTAAAACGCCCGTTACGAATCAACGCACTATCCAGTTTCTGATCATTTTCTCTAAAAATTACATCTGGCCGGATCATGTAAATATACAAACTATCATATTCATTCGTATGCACATCCGCTTCCAATTTAAATACAGAAGCCTGCCTGCACGAAGACAAGCAGACACATAGCATAAAGATGTTTATTACAATATATTTCATATCAGTCATTTTCTCTTAAAATCATTTGATAATCACTTGGGGTACTTAATATTTCATAGGCTTTCCGGACACATGGATTCATCGAATTTAATACCTGATAATAATATCGGTTTTCGTTAAACAAATCACGGGCTAAAAGCGCTTTCAGCTGTACAGTCAAGAAGCTTTTCGATTTCTCATATTCTTCTTCCGAGAAAGTTATATTAGCCTCTCCTGCCATTCTACATAGTTCTTGTAATAAATCATCTCCTTGGAAATCTCTTTGAAAAGTTTCAAAAGTCTTATATTTTTTCTGCAATGCCATTCGATGTTCCACCACAAAATCACGCACAGTTTGTTTTTGTACCCCACTATACACCAACATATTATACCATTGCGTAAAATGCATTGTATCGGTCTGCACACTAATATCCGGCATAATTCCTCCTCCACTCTTCAAAGTACGATGAGTACGCAAAGATTTGTAGGTATCACTTGATGGCTTGAATGGCTGCTCCTCTTTTTTATATACTTTTTGAATAGAACGTCCGCTCGGAGTAAAATAACGTGCTACGGTCAGTCTGAGTGCTGACCCGTCCTCAAAAGGAAAAGTATCCTGAATAAGTCCTTTTCCGAAAGTACGGCTTCCTAACAGAACTCCGCGATCCCAATCTTGTAAAGCACCTGCCAGAATCTCTGCCGCCGACTTAGTCTGCCCACTGACCAACACTGTCAGCCGCCCCTGTTCAAACAGACCTTTAGTACCAGCTTGAAATGTCATCCGGTCCATATGTACGCCATCTGCATAAACTATAGACTTAGTTCCATCCAATAACTCATCCGCTATCGTCACCGCTTCATCAAAAAGTCCCCCTTCATTCTTTTGAATATCAAGAATCAGGTTTTTCATTCCCTGACGAAGTAGCCCCTGAAGGTGTTTTTTAAAATCGTTTGAGACATTTTTAGAAAAAACAGAAATAGCCAGATAACCAGTTTCCTCATCGATCATATAGGAAGTTCTTATGCCGGAAACCGGTAGATAAGCACGAACTATCTTCCGTTCAGGAAGTAGTTTCTTACCCCGCTTTACTTGCAAAGTAACCACGCTTCCCTCTTCTCCGTTCAATAAACGAAAGATCTGACCGTCTTGTAGTTGTCCCAGCGTCTTTCCGTCCACCGATACAACCTCATCTCCCGCCCGAATACCTTGTTTCCAAGCATTTCCATTCCTCTCAACAAAAGTCACATAAAAATGTCCGTTTTTCCAAGTACCTTCCACACCTATTCCAGCAAAATTTGTCATCCCTCCCAATACCTGCTCATTGCCTTGCAGCTGTACAGGCGGCAAGTATTCAGAAAAAGGATCCAGCTTCCTCATCATCTCCGCAATTGTATGATTGATATAAGCTTCTTTAGATATTGAATCAACATAAAGATTCGTTATTGCATACAATGTTTGCATCAGTTTCTCTTCCGGAGTTGATTGAGCCTTTAGCGCGCAGCCAGCAATCATCAACAGTGCCCACAATAATATTACTTTCATTCCTATCCGTTTTATTAGTTACTTTCAGCTTTCATCCATTCCGGCATAGGAGCAGCCTTCAAATAATAGTCAAAGAAACCAATCAACCTCTGCATAAAGTCACGACATTCGGCATCTCCTCCCATTTGATGGCCTACATCACGATAATTCAACAACCAGGCCGGACGTCCCAAACGACGCATAGCAAAATAAAGAGCCATACCCTGATAAACACGCACACTCGTATCTTTCTCACCATGGAATATTAACAAAGGAGTATGTATCTTGTCTGCATGCATAACCGGAGAATTGTCAAGATATAATTGTCTGTCCTCCCACAATGTTTTGCCCAAGCGTCCTTGCGCATCCTCCTCAAAATACATATTGGGCTGCCCGGTTCCGCGGAGCATCAGATAATCTGCCACCTGATCAGTTACTGCAGAACATGGAGAAGCGCATTTAAACAAGTTCGTACGTGTCACCAACCAAGCAGTCTGCGAACCTCCCCAACTATGCCCGTTGATACCAATACGTTCTTTATCCGCAATTCCATCCCTTATAAGTTGCTCAACTCCGCTTATCACCGCATTATAACAACTTTCATAAGGTGCACCAATACGATAACTAATGTCCGGACAGAAAACAACATATCCATTACTTACAAACCAAGGAATATCAATAGTCGCACTACTATATTCCGGTATACGATAACTATTAAGTCCTTGTGTCATCTTTTCATAAAACAATACGATCACAGGGTAACTCTTTCCTTTTTGGTAATCCTCCGGCAAAAACAAGATTCCTTCATTTTTCTTTCCCTCCAAATTAGTCCATGTGTACAATTGGGTACTCCCCCAATTAATATACTTTACCTGTGGATTAGTATCTGTCACCCGTTTCGGATTCCGTAACGTCAAGTCGGACACCCAAAAGTCTCTCTCTCCATAGTTTTCTTTCGTCCAAAGCACTACTTTATGATTTGCCGTACTCGCTTTTACCACAAGATTATAATGAGGATCCACAGCCATTTTACGCAGTCTCTTACCTTCTAGCACATACAACCCTTTAGTTTTACTTTTTTCATCAAAGCCTTCCAGATATAGTTTTCCCCCCGATATAGAAACCGGTTTTTCAGCTTTACGGAAAGTAATTAATTCTTTTCTGCCAATTCCTTGTGTCAAACACACCGGAGTTTTTCTATTTTTCAAATCAATACTCCATAAATCATACCGATCGTATACTATTACAGACTGATTATCCATATTCCAATCCGCTACACCATAAGAAGAAGCGTCAAAAGCGTAATCATGATCTTCCTCATATATAGGATAAGGTAATTTGCCAGTTGTCAAATCCCGAATATCTCCCGTTGCCATATTGATCAACCGCCATGCTTTAGGAGCCGGATCATATAGCAATGCTTGACTTCCATCGGGAGCCCAACTCAAATCATATTTACCATGGCTTGCCAACTTCTTCTTACTACCATTCATTCCGATATAATAAACATCATTATTAGGAGACATGGTCCAATCGGACTCCTTATACCAAGGAGTTGCATCAAACGCAATACATCCTTTCACTTCCTGTCCTTGCGGGAAAGCCAACGAAGACAATCCTTTCGTAGGCAAACTGAAACATTTTCCGGCAACAATATCATAAATATATTTATCATATGAAGAGACGTCAAAACCGGAACGTTTGAAAGAACGACGGGGTGAAATATTCTCATCCCAAACCCATAGTTCCAGATTCACCTGATCCGCTTCCCTCCTCATTTGTGGATAGACGGTCGGTTCCAGCTCAATCAACAGTTGAGTATTATTATTTATCAATCTAGACGAAGAAGATATCTTCGTCCCATCCGGTAATCCGGTAATATCACCATAAGACAGCAACTTTGTACACAGACGTTTATTCAAATCAAAAGTATAAATAGAAGCGGCATCGAAACGAGTATCGTAATCGGAAGCACATGTCAAAGTTCCGCAACCATTGGCCTCCGGGACACTAATGCCTGTAATATAGTATGGCACTTCTCCGATTCGTACTTGTTTCCCTCTGTTCCACAAATACAAAGTAGACTTCAAACTATCCGACACACTGTAAATCAAACGGTTCGCTTCAACCTGTCCAAAAGTATTAATACCAGTGATATGGTCCTCTTCTTCCGTCAACAGATTGACAAAAGTAAAATCAATCTTTCCTGCTGCCTTATATTGTACATAATAAGCCATGTCGGTACCCGCAATCGGAACTAGAAAAATATTCTCAGGCCATTGTTTTTCTACTTGCGTAGCTAAATTCAGCGTATAAACCAAAGGACGTCCTGAACCGGAATCATTTCCTTCCTTCTTCTTTTCATATTTCAGCAATTTACCATTACCCATAAAGGAGAAATTAGACAATCCGGTTTTTAAAATTGTCTCTCCGCTTTGTACATTATATATGTAAGTGGTATCCAAATCTTGCCTATAGAGAGCTCGAAAATTATATACTATCCACTTTCCATCCGCAGACAACTGAATCTGATCCACCGAACGCCACATTTTACAGTCATCCAATTTCATTGGAGGCTTCTGCGAGAATGCTTCTCCCATCCCCGACAGAAGAAGCATCATCAAACAAATAAATCCTTTCATTTATCTTTTCCGTATTAGTTCAACTGCATAACTGATTTCATCTGCCAATTGAGAGGGGCTTCCTGAATATCCCTCAGCTGTATAAAGCATCCTACCATTCTTTAAAATTACCTTACGGGGAATACCAGATGAGTTAAACTTCTGCGAAAATATGCTAAAAGTTTTATTGTAACTTTTTGTCCCCTCTTTCAATGTATCAAACAATACCTTAAAATGAGAATATCCATTATTGTTTAAGTACTTCTCTACAGCAGGTTTGCCCTTGATGCCAAAATCCATAGTATTTACAAAATAAAAGACAACATCAGAATCATTTGCATAAGCATCTACAGCTATTTTCATCCCCTCAAATGCCCGTTTACATGGTGCACACCAATTGGCCCAGAAATCAATCACTACAATCTTATCTTTAAAGCTATCACTTTTTATAATGTTGCCATTCATATCCAATAATTCAAAAGAAGGAATTTCTACATCAGTCATATGAGACTTCACCTCTTCATATAAGGCCTTTTTCAAAGCTACCCCTTTCAAATTATCAAGATAAGTCTTAAATTCAGCTTCAGATACAGGCTTAACCTCTTTGCGTAAAGCAGCCATCATTTCCGTAGTAATCGTATTATATTTCACTGACTTTTTCAAGACATCCAATGCTTGTTCATTCTTTCCTGCTGTTACCAGGATATCATAACGTGTCTGATTAACAGTTGCATCTGCATACGACAATTGGTCATCTCGGTAATAAGTCAACCAAGTCAACGCCTCTTCTGTTCTATTCAAATCTTTCAATAATTGTAAATAGATTCCTAAACGTTCGTAAAACTGAATATCAAGCAATACTTGCGCTTCCTTCGGAGTATATCTTAACTCCTCCGTATTATTCGACAAATCATTCCGCTTCAGCACTAACTGTTCCATCAGCGCTTTCGCTACCGGATAAATCGAGTCATTTTTTGCCAGTCTCAGTTTGTAAGCACGAAATATATTCCAGCGGAACACCTCACTTAATGTAACAAAATTCATAGATGGTAAAGCAGCCATTAACCTATCATACCGCTTTCCATCAAAAAGAGTAGAAGCATAAACACGTGTCAGATTATAGTACATGTAAGCTTGTTGCTTAGAGAACCGATCGTTCACGCAATCCTCATAAGGATACTTTTTAAAGAAACCTTCTGTCTGCGTCAAACGTTCTTCACCCAACGGCATCGCCTCTATCTGATGGAACATTTGGGCACGGGCCGTAAACCCATTAGGATATTGTTTTAAAACAATCGCCTTTATCGAATCAGCCTTCTCTTTGTCTTGCAACTTAAAACGATAGATATTCTCAAAAGTAGCATAAATAAATTCTGTTACGGCAAACTCCTTATTTATTTTCTGAAACAGAAAATCAACTGCCTTCTTGTTTTTTTCTCCCATACGTAAGGCTACCATATTCATATAGATGTCCACAAACTTAGGAAGGTTGGCTGCATAATGCTCCATTTCCTTAGTTGTCCACATCTCCACAGCCTCATCTTGAATATCAAACTTCTGAAAGTAATTTCCAATATGGAAGCAGGAAGGCTTACGAAATGTCCCCCATCCTAAATAGCCACCAGGCAGCATTTTTCCCTGTGTATCCAATGTAGTAAATACATATCCCCCGTTCTCATCATTATTATCTATTATACGGTTCCACATTTCACCAGCAAAAAATGAAAGAGCAAACAAAGCACAATTATCGGATAATTGATAAGTACCTTTCCACTGATTCTTTCCAACACGGATTAAAGTCACATCGTCCATTCTCCATAAATAATCTTCATAAAGATAAACAGTACAAGACAACGTATCATGGTTCTCCAACGGTCCTCCCGTTGCTTGATAATTAAATGAAATAAGAGAACCTGCCTGTGGTTTTTCAATACCGGACAAACGAGACTGTGCATAGCCGCTAAATACATATGCACAAAAAACAAACAATACTAATAACTTTTTCATTTTGTTTTTACCTTAGTTTTTATGCTCTAGAGTTTTTGATTATTGCAACTGAGATATCCTAGCCCCAATCTCATGAAGGTCAATCTCTAAAGTGTTTTGAAAATAATCAATTACTGCTTCATATTTATTCTTTACAGGATATCCCCGGTAGGAGTTCCAATTGGCATCATAGTATGTACCATTATCAAATTCATCCGTTAGGAAAGTACTCTCAAACTCCTCTTTGCTCATCATCACCAGATACTTTACAAACAATCCAAAATCATAATAGACATCCATGCCACCATCACGATACTCTAGAATACCTCCCCGATTGTATCCCCAATCACCCACATAATCTCCTCCCGCATTATTGATATAATCGTCATGATAAGTTTGAAACTTTTGCGGAATCTCCATCTTTTCTTTTGAAGTCGCGTAACCTGTAATAGCAAAAGCTATTTCACCAATCAATTCTTTCTTCTCTGAAACAGAAAGAGAAGATAACCTACCATTCACCGCACCAAAAGTAAGATGATTAAGTCCATATATAGCTTTCTTTGGAATCTTCTGATAGATTTTATTTCCTTCATCATCATATTGATAGGTATCTTTTAAACTGTACACTTCTGAAGCCAATAAAATCCGATAGGGCATAAACTTCCTCAAAAAATCATCACTCCAGATAGACAAACAATTTTCTTTCAGGAAACTCCATCCATCTTCGATACTATTACTCTCAGCTTCTATCGCATAATATGGAATATATTCCGTAATGTTCCAACGAAAATCAGCTTCACTAAATTTATATAATACTTGAACTCCATATTTATTATAAAATTCTACGAATTCCTGATCATAAGTAGCGTCTCCTTGAGGAAACTCTCCAAAAGTCATTGGTTCTGAAGGTGTTAAATCATCCTCTCCACAAGAATATATCCCAATAGAAAGCAAACAAATCATTAAATATATAAACTTCTTCATACCATCATTTTTTATTTATCCATATTAGTTTAGTACTTAATTCATCTCACCAATACGCTCCGGTGCCAATTCGTTTTGTTTCAAAGCTGAATTCGTATCCATCGCATCTTGCGGAATAGGTAATGCATAACCTAGATCTCTTTCTTTCAATGTATAAACAGTACGATTGCCCGACGCATCATACCAAGAATGTTTGATAGAAGGCATACCATAACGACGAAGATCAAACCATCGGTGTGACTCAAAGCAAAGTTCACGACGGCGCTCCTCATGACAAAACTCAATCAAATCTTCTGGGGTAGTCAATGTATAGGCTGTAAAATCTGATAAACGCTTGCTACGGAGAGCATCCAGGTCATCTGCCGATTTTTGCCCGCAAGAATTATCCCCGGCAACATATTTGCCCGCATAAGCTTCGGCACGATTTAAATAAAGTTCTGCAGTACGCCATACAAAGCCTTGTTCTTGGGTTCCCCGTTTAGCCATCCAATATTTATAATACATACTCATTTCACTAAAAAAGATACCTTTACGAGCATCCGAAGGTTCATATAGACTTAATAATCCACCGTCCGATCTACTCTCAGACACTTTAATAAGCGTAGCTTCCGTTTTTATACGTCCTGTTACACCTCCATTGATAAATATGACTTCCGGAAAGTCTCTGGAAATAATATTATTAGTAGAATACTGCGGTAAGGATGTATTACTCAACTGATATGTTGTCAAATCGACCAGTGCCGGTGCGTTTGTCAAAGCGGTATTCACATGTTCTATTACCTTATCCCAATTCTCCATATACAAATAGATACGAGAGGCTAAAAGATGAGCTCCAACATAATTAATACGGAATAATCCGATATTATTACTAGCTTTGTCATCAAGCAGTCTACAAGCCTCTTCAATATCTTTACATATCTGAGCATAAACTTCAGCAACAGTATTACGTGCAATACCCTCATCTTTTATCTCCGGTTCAATAACCAAAGGTACCCCCAAAAGAGTTTCCGGAGTATTTCCCGGACAATTATAAGGCATAGAATACATATTTACTAATAAAAAATAGTAATAAGCGCGAAGCGACAAAGCCTCGCCTCTTGTCTGTGCTTTTTCATCCTCTGTTCCATCCGCATCAGTCAATCCATCAATCACAAGATTACAAGCCATAATACATTTATAGAGGTTTTGATATGCGTGCAACAGACTAGTCATATCATAATCAGCCAACAGCAAATACATATTGGGTTGCCACGTATAAACCGCCCGATGAGCTAAATTCTCATCTGTATAATTATACGATTGTCCTTGTACCCCTTCAACATCATCACTCAATACATCCGTTATAGGATCCAAACAGATTGTCGTCGAATATCCTTCTCCATTCAACAATTCTTGATAAGCAGTTGCGGTTTTCGGTTCAAATTCATCCTGTGAGACTTCTTTCAAAAAGTCTCCACAAGAAGATAGTATACACACAATGAATATTGTTAATATATTTTTCACTTTCATAATCTACAAAAGATATTAAGATTTAAAAACTAAGACTTACAGAAAATGAATAAGTCCGTGTAATGGGCAATGCTACGCTTCCTGTAGATTCCACCTCCGGATCTTGCCCGTTAAATTTCGAACTACACAAAGTAAAAAGATTAGTAACATTAAATGAACAAGACATACTTCCGACATTTAACGGACGCATCCACTTATCTGGAAAAGTATAAGTCAACATCAGATTACGGCAACGGAAAAAGTCACCTTTTACTACACGGACATCTGAATAATTATACATATCATAAGTATTCTGTTGAGATGCATTCGCAATCGGAGTATAGACATAATAGTTCTGAGCCTCTCCAAAAGCAATGCCCGGAATATTTGTATGCTCCTCATCGCCAGGTTCACGCCAACAATTCAAAAAATCCGTAGTTAAGTTTGTCTGTGGAGTAGGCATCTTCATTGTTCCGTTGAATAGGAAATTCAGACGTCTCACATGACCAAAAGCATAAGCAAATTGGGCATTCAATATAAAGTTCTTATAACGCAAAGAAGTAGAAAGTCCGCCATTAAATTTCGGATCGGTTGAACCGCAATATTTCAAATAACTTTTCGGGTCGTCACTTTTCTCCACATCCGATTCTTTTGTTGAACAATGCGCAAACGTAGCACGTCCCGTCTCATGATCAAGCCCTGTAAACTCCCATGCATACAGTGCATTCACAGGCTTTCCATCTTCATAGGCATTACCAGCCAAATAATCAAGATAAGTGTAATCCTGTTTAGTAGTATTACTAATATTATTAGTATTCTTTGAATAAATAGGAGTTAATGTCCAAGTAAAATCACGGGTCTTGATAGGAATGAAAGTTAACCCTACCTCAATACCATAGTTTTTCATACTAGCTCCATTACGGAAAGTTTGAGTCGTTCCATATTCACTGGCTACCGGCAAACTAAAAATCAGGTCTTTTCCTTTACGAACATAATAATCAACAGTACCGGATATCCGGCCATTCAAAAGAGAGAAATCCAATCCGTAGTTAGTACTTATAGTCTTCTCCCAACGTAAATCCGGATAAGGAAGCCGTTTGATACCCAACTGGTAATTCCCGGAGAAACGGTTGACTGCAAGCGCCATATACTGCGCTACCAAATTCGGACCTACCGAAGTCGGAATATTTCCTTGCTGACCATAAGAAAAACGTATGCTAAAATCATCTAAAGCTTTCCATCCCCTAAACCAAGCCTCATCATTCACTTTCCATCTTGCAGCCATACTCCACACCGGAAGAAATTTATGATTTGTATATTGTCCAAAGCGATTGGAAGCATCTCCACGTAAATTAGCATTAAAAATATAACGATTCTTTAATGCATAAACAAAAGTGGCATAAGCAGATACCGTATTGCTTTTCGAGTTCTTACGCGACACATTATGTTTGTCCAATGAAGAATTATTCAGAACTCCACTTCCAGCACTTTCCTTATCATACTCATAACTAATGGCCATCCCACGATCCGGATAATACCCATATTCCACATCACTTAATCCATCATATTGATTAGAATTGGCTTCATAGCCAATCATAGCATTAATAGCATGTTGTTGCATCGCCCCTAAAAGCGTAGCATAAGAAAATTGTGCACGAGCCGTATAGCTTACGTTATTTGTAGAACTGTAATTGAGAATACCCCCATGTGGCAACACGCTTTTCTTTTCTTCTTCACTGTTAGGAGCTACCGCACCATAATCATATCCACGAATACTAGCAATATAATAAGAACGTTCGTCCGCCCATTGATAGTTAGTAGAATTAACATAGCGCATCCCAAAAAGAGTCTGGAGTTTCAATCCTTTCAAGATATCTATGTCAATACCCACATTACCACTGAAATTACGAGATTTAGCCTCATTGCCGGTATGTGCCAACTCATTGAATATATTATAGGTCAAAGGATAGTTGTTGGACAACCCGTCGATTGTATTATTTTTGGTTGTATAGTACTCATCAGAAGCAATGGCACGGGTTGTCTCTAACGCATAAGAGTAAGGATTAGTAGTGTAAAATCCATCACTGCTTTGTTCCGAAAAGCTCAAACGAGTATAAGCTCTGACCTTTTTTGTAAGACGTGCGGAAATATTGGATGTCAGACTATAACTGGTTGAATTATCTCCCTTTGTCGTACCTTTAGAATTATTATATCCAATAGAAGTATAGTAATTGATAGTTTCATTTCCTCCTGAAATACTGGCACTATAATCTTGATTAAAGGCATTTTGGCAAAGCAACTTAAACCAATCTGTGTTCATTGTCTCATATTTAGCCACCTGTGCGTCAAACTCACTCTTCGTAATCTTCATATTATAAAAATCGAACAAAGCACCTTCAAAACCTGTCGCATAAGGTATATAATCATATAAATACCCTTTTTCTGCCACCTCTTTAGAAATACCAACACGTTCTTTTGAATTCATAAGATTGTACTGCGAATAACGAGGCCGCCCTGTGAAACCCAAAGAAGCCGAGAAACTTATCGAAGGTTTCCCTATCTTACCTTTCTTTGTTGTTAACACAATGACTCCATTCGCTGCACGCGTACCATAAATAGCGGTAGCCGAAGCATCTTTCAAAAATGTAATGGATTCAATATCATTCGGATTAACTCCCGCAATTGCATTCCCCAGCAAACTACGGGTGGCATTCAAGTTCACCTGTTCAAGCATATCTGCTCCTGTTCCCTGTAACACATTATTCAATTCATCATTAGACAAATCAACAGGGTCTTCATAAACAATTCCATCCACCACCCACAAAGGAGAAGCATTTCCATAAATCGTAGAAGAGCCACGCATACGAATACGGGGAGTAGCATTAGGAGAACCGGAACTATTCTGTACCATTAACCCCGGTACAGTACCTTGTAACATTTTATCCACTGTATTGAGAGTCGGAATTTTTATATCATCCATCTTCACCATAGAAGTGGAACTTGCCATCAGACGCTTATCCATCACTTGATAACCGGTAACTACCACTTCATCAACAGCATTCACCAGTTCTTCCAGTTTCACCTGAACTCCCCAGCCATCATTTACCATTTTTTCTACAGTCTTCTTCCCTATAAAAGAAAAGGTAAGCATCGCACTCTGTCCCTCTTTTACCGGAATAGAAAAGCAACCATTCAAATCGGTCAATGTTCCTGTCGAACGTCCATTCTTCACACGCACGGATACACCAGGCAAAGGTTCGTCATTTTCATCTACTACCTGACCGTTTAAGAAACCTTTCTGCGAATAATCTTTTTTCAAGAACACATGAATATACCTACCATCTACCGAACTGTTAATCGGTTGTCCGGCAATCAGTTTCTTTACAGCTTCCGGAGCAGTCAATCCCTCAATAGTAGCATTTACACGGATGGCATGAAGTTCATTGTAACTAAATACAATTTTATAACTAGACTGCTTCTCTATTTTCTTCAAAGCATCTGTTAATTTTTCATTCACGCATTTCATCGTAACCCTCTTTTCCTTCTCCTGCGCAGCTAAACCAGTAACCAAGGCGCACATTATCAGGAAACACACCAGGTACTTCCAATACCGTACCCCCGATCTTTCTCGGAGCTCTTCATTCAATCGTCTCATCATATATTATTTGCTAATTTAAATGTAAAGTCACAAATAATACGTAATCAACAATAATCGGGTACCAATTTTAAAAAGAAAATAGCAAAAAGATTAAAAATAGAAGATTTTATTGAATTATTATTCGGTTTCCATCCAATGTTACATAAAATATGCCAAGCGCATTCAAATTACGTATCGCATACATCAGGCTTTCTGTACGACTGGCAACAAAGTGCATCTTATAATCGATCATCTCATCATTCTCAAAAACAACATCCACATTATACCATCTTCCTAATTCCTGCATTATCTCTATAAGTGATACATTATCAAAATAAAAATATCCTTTCTGCCACTCTAAATATGGATAGGTATCTACTACCTGCTTCTCTAACTTTCCATTTTCAGACAAGGTAACTTGCTCTCCCGGTTCCAAAATCAAAGATTCCGTTTTGTCATTAGTTACCGTCACTTTACCCTCTAACAAAGTAACATGAGCATCTATTTTGGAATAAGAACGCACATTAAATTTAGTACCGAGTACAGCAGTCTCGAAATAATCGGTCTTCACAATAAAAGGATGTTCTTTATCCGACGCTACATCAAAATAAGCTTCTCCTTTCAAATAAACGATTCGTTGTTCTTTCACAAAAACATCCGGAAAGACTAGCTGACTGGCAGCATTAAGCAATACGGTAGTTCCATCGGAAAGAGTAACCGTATAGTCCTGTCCACAAGGAGTAGTCAGTGTTTGCAACTGTTCTTGCAAAGGTAAAACAGACGTTTTCTTCGCACTCAAATCAATGGATTTACGAGTGGCAACAATCCCATGAGCATATAACTGACGATCCGGCGTTTCTTCTTTTATTACATAAGTAACATCTCCGAAATTCAACTTGGGATCTACTGCCGACTCATCGGCTGCAAATACCTGTACCTGCACCACAGAAGGTTGATAGAAAAACACTCCCAAAAACAACCCTAAAAACAATATGGCAGCCACCGAAGCGGCAATACACCAACGCTTCAGCCGCCGCATCTTCACAGATTCGTCACAACGTACTTCATTGACAGATGAACGGATCTGTTTTTGTTTCTCCCAAAAACGTTTCCTTTCCTCCTCTATATCAGGAAAAGGAATATTGTCCATTGCCATTGCTCGTTTACAGTCTAATATCAGCCCTATATCCTTTTTATCATCTATATTTTCTATCATATTGCTACAACTTACTTTTATATTAATACGGTTTAACCCCATTTTGGGTACCATTTTTACGATTTTATAACAGATAACCGTTCTCGAAGTATAGAAAGTGCTTTCATAATATGTTTTTTCACTGCACTGGAAGTTACATCGAGAATCTCTGCTACCTCCTGATATTTCTTATTATTGAAATAACATTGTTCTAAAACAAATCGTGTCCGAGGCGGTAGTTCCGATATAATCTGTTTCACGATTCTGAGCCGTTCTTCATATTCTTCCGGAGTCATTCCCTCATCATCTTCCACAACATCCTGCAAATATTCCACATACTGGCGAGCCGCTTGATCATGCCGCAAATAGTCTATACATTTATTTCGCACGCACGAATACAAGTAACTCCCAATTGTAGCTCTCTCCAAACGCTCTATATTTTCCCACGCCTGTCCAAAAACATCCGATACAATATCACGACAAGTCTCCGAATCCTCCACGAAACCATAGGCATAGTAGAAGAGTTGGGAATAATATTTACTATATATCTTATCGAACTCCTCTATTGTTATCTTCAAATTCTTTTCATGCATCTTCATCAGCCCATTCGTTTGGAGCCAAAAGTACAAATTATAGATAAAAACTAAAATAAAAAAGCTTTTTATTTTTAAATCCTGTACTCATCTTTGTTCTATAATCTCTTATAATCCAAATGACTGGCAATCTCCCCTTTCTCTTTCCATCGAACAGCATTCCTTAAAACAACAAACTGTATTTTAGAGATAAACAAACATTTAAACTCCTGTTGTTCAAATACTAAAGTCCGATTTCCAATAAGATATCCCAACCGTTCCACTCTAGTGAACAGATCTGCTCACTAGAGTGAATAGATCCGTTCACTTCAATGCAAAGAACTATTCACTGGAGTGAAATGGTTGATATGTCTATTAGAAAACGGAGAATAAAGGCTAAATCGCTTAAAAAATGCGGTAATCCGACACATAAACAGCCTTTAATTTAAGATAGAAAGGATAATACAAATCGTGTATGAGAGATAGCAGAGAAAAGAATGAGAGATAACGACATAGAGTATGAGAGATACAGATACATTAAAGTATCTCTCATAAAACAAACAACTAATTATCAATAGCTTATCATTATTTTATGAGAGATATGAGAGATGATTTTTTTTAATCGTTTAGTGACATCAATGATTCTGCAATGCCTCAATCAACAATGTTATATTGGCGGTGAACAATCTGACGGAAATAGCCAATAGAATGATACCAAAGAACTTACGAATAATATAGATACCACCTTTGCCGAGAAAACGCTCAACACGTCCGGTCATACTCACCACGAAATATACCCAGATCATATTCAGCACCAAAGCTATAATAATATTAATGCTTGCATATTCAGCACGGAGAGAAAGCAACGTCGTGAAAGCTCCAGCGCCCGCAAGCAGAGGAAAAACAAGCGGAACCAAAGTAGCCTCTTTGATAGGACCCTGATTCTTAAAAATCTCAATATCCAGAATCATCTCCAAAGACATGAGAAAAATAACAAATGCACCTGCAACCGCAAATGACTCAATATCCACATGAAAAAGCTTCAACATCATATCACCCGCATAGAAGAACCCGATTAACAAGACGAAAGAGATGACAGTAGCTTTCATCGCATTTACATCTTTGCCTCTTTCTTTCAGGTTAATAATAATAGGTATAGAGCCGATAATATCTATTACGGCAAAAAGTACGATAAACGCACTGACCATCTGCTGCCAATTAAAGCCTGTGAACATAATTTCCTCCTTTTTTTCTGCAAATATACTCTATTTTTATGCATTCAAACAATAAAAAAAACAAAAAGAAGGGTCAGATGTTGACAGCAGTATTGTATAATGAGTAAATTTGTACAATAAATAAGAGATAACAACGTATGGAAACAATGTTCGACACTTTGCTCCAATTGCCTTTATTTCAAGGTCTTTGTAATGAAGATTTTACCAGTATTCTGGAAAAAGTAAAGCTACACTTTATTAAACATAAAGCGGGGGAGACCATCATTGAAAATGGAAGTGCTTGCACACAACTTTGTTTTCTATTGAAAGGAGAAGTTTCAATCGTCACAAATTCCCCCCAAAATATATACACAGTTATTGAACAGATGGAAGCACCTTATTTAATAGAGCCGCAGTCACTGTTCGGAATGAGCACCCATTACACCTCTTCTTACATAGCACATACAGAAGCGCATACTGTAAGTATCAGCAAAGCCTTTGTGCTCAGCGACCTGTTCAAATATGATATTTTCCGGCTTAACTATATGAATATTGTCAGCAATCGGGCACAAAATCTCTATTCCCGTTTATGGGAGGAACCGGCTCAGGACTTGAAAAATAAAATCATTCGTTTCTTCCTGCTACATTGCGAAAAAACACAGGGAGAAAAGATATTCAAGGTAAAGATGGACGACCTTGCCCGTTATCTGGATGACACCCGGCTGAATACGTCCAAAGCTCTTAATGAACTGCAAGACAACGGTGTGCTTGAATTACGCCGGAAAGAGATCCTAATCCCGGACGCAGTGAAGTTAGTGAACGATTAGAAGTGGCTCTGCAATAAACGAAACAATTCGACTATTGCTAAATTTTTCACCACAGATTACACAGATTTCCACAGATTAACATTAAAAGCTCGTTTTAATAAAAAATCTGTGGAAATCTGTGTAATCTGTGGTGAGTTTTGATATATAACTAGGAATAATTTGTCACTCCCACTCTATGGTAGCTGGCGGTTTAGAACTAATATCATAGGTTACGCGATTCACGCCTTTCACCTTATTAATAATATCATTTGATACTTTACCCATAAATTCATATGGCAAATGTGCCCAATCGGCAGTCATAGCATCGGTTGAGGTCACAGCACGCAATGCAACAGCACGTTCATATGTACGCTCGTCACCCATGACACCGACAGACTGCACCGGCAACAGAATAACTCCCGCCTGCCATACTTTATCGTACAGTCCCCAATCACGCAATCCTTGAATAAAAATATCATCCGCATCTTGTAAGATACGTACTTTCTCACGGGTAATATCGCCCAAAATACGTACAGCCAAGCCCGGTCCGGGGAACGGATGGCGGGTAATCAGATGCTCCGGCATACCCAATTCACGCCCCACACGACGAACTTCATCCTTGAACAACAAGCGAAGCGGCTCGCAAAGTTTCAGATTCATCTTTTCAGGAAGTCCGCCTACATTATGGTGGCTTTTAATCACCGTACCTGTAATGGATAACGACTCGATGCAGTCCGGATAGATTGTTCCCTGAGCCAGCCATTTTACATCCTTTATCTTATGAGCCTCCACATCGAATACATCGATAAAACCCTTACCTATAATCTTACGTTTACCTTCCGGCTCAGTCACGCCCGCCAGTTCCGAGAAGAATTTTTCGCTGGCATCTACACCAATCACGTTCAGTCCGAGACATTCGTAATCTTTCATCACATTCTTGAACTCATTCTTACGCAGCATGCCATGATCTACGAAAATACAAGTCAGGTTCTTGCCAATAGCCTTATTCAGCAACACGGCAGCAACAGAAGAATCTACACCACCGCTCAAACCGAGCACAGCCTTATCATCTCCCAACTGGGCTTTCAATTCAGCTACAGTACTTTCAATGAAAGAGGCCGGTGACCAGTCTTGCTTGCAACCGCAGACATCCACCACAAAATTCTTCAATATCTGCGTACCGTCTTCACTATGAAACACCTCCGGATGGAACTGTACGCCCCATACCTGCTCACCCTCTATCTGATAAGCCGCAATCTCTACTTTATCCGTCGAAGCGATCTTTTTGAAATTGTCAGGAATAGCGGTAATCGTATCACCGTGGCTCATCCATACTTGCGAGCCGTCACGCACTCCTTTCAGCAGCACATTATCTTTGCAGAAAGAAGCCAAATGAGCACGTCCGTATTCACGTGTACCTGCCGGTTCCACTTTTCCACCATTGGTATACGACAGATACTGCGCACCATAACAGATACCCAATATCGGATATTTACCGCGAATCTCACTCAAATCGACTTTAAACGCATCTTTATCGTAAACCGAAAAAGGACTGCCCGAAAGGATTACCCCTTTAATTGTTGAATCATCTTTTGGAAATTTGTTGTAAGGAATGATTTCGCAATATGTATCCAATTCGCGCACACGACGGCCTATAAGCTGTGTTGTTTGTGAACCGAAATCAAGAATTATTATTTTTTCCTGCATATAAATGGTTGGATTTTAAATAAATGATTTGCAAAAGTAGAAAAAAGTACGCAATCTATTATTAATAATAAGGAGAAAAATAAAAGGAGATTCACAGGATAATGCCCGGAATCTCCTCCTATTATTTTATCGGAATTAATCTCTCTTCTCTTTCAGCAAGTCACGAATTTCCGTCAACAGTACCTCTTCTTTCGTAGGTGCAGGAGGAGCAGGAGGTGCGGCAGGCGCTTCCTCTTTTTTCTTTGCCGTCAGTTTCGTAATCAGGCGTATAAATAAGAATATAGAAAAGGCAATAATCAGAAAGTCAAAGGTAGCTTGCAAGAACTGACCGTAATCCAATGATACCGCAGGCGCAATCTCTTTGCCGTCGGCTCCAATCTCAGCCGCCTTCATTACCCATTTCAAATCCGTAAAGTTCACACCGCCAACCAGCAAGCCGATCGGAGGCATAATTACATTAGCAACCAGCGATGATACGATCTTGCCGAACGCCCCACCAATAACCACACCGACAGCCATGTCAATGACGTTTCCTTTCATTGCAAACGCCTTAAAGTCCTGTAAAAATGTACTCTTTCCCATCTTTTTTCAATATT